>ERZ791802.26-NODE-26-length-194772-cov-11.264959_pt1 | contig 194772 bp, 115 predicted proteins | sample MGYA00510308_ERZ791802 | MGnify/ENA primary metagenome ERZ791802 (study PRJEB30046, sample SAMN00792028) | human gut metagenome | study: EMG produced TPA metagenomics assembly of the A metagenome-wide association study of gut microbiota in type 2...
GTGATTCTCCGATGGGTAAATTTCTTCCATGGAAAAACAATCCGATTCTGACGCAAAGACATTTGAATTCCGATCGTCCTAATTCGGTAACCTGTGCTGGTCATGCAGACTTGGTTCAAGCTAAAGAAGGTGACTGGTGGGCTGTTTTTCTAGCTTGTCGCCCTATCAATAATCAGTATGAGAATTTGGGACGTGAAACATTTATGATGCCGGTGAAATGGAGTGAGGACGGATTCCCGTACATGACACAAGGCGATGATTTAGTACCTATGATTGTAAAACGTGAAGGTGTGAAACGCGATACGACAGTTACTTATGGTAATTTCGAGTTAATTGAAAACTTTGGTTCTCCTATACTCGACATGACTTGGATGACTTTGAGAACTTCTGCTTCCGATTTATATTCATTGACGGAAACGCCCGGATATTTGACCTTGAAGTGTGCAGATATTAGCGCTACGGAAAAGAAAACTCCGGCATTTGTCTGCCGTCGGTTACAGCATCATAAATTTGAATGTGCTACCCGTATGTTGTTCAATCCTTCTGACGATAAAGAAACAGCCGGAATACTGTTGTTTAAAGATGAGACGCACCAATATTTCTTCTGCTTGAATAAAGCGGGTGAAAATAAAAATATTTCTCTGAAACAAATTGGTGAAAAGGAACAGGTTTTGGCTTCGGATGAAATAACAACTGATACAAATGAGATTTATTTAAAATTGATTTCTCAGGGGATTGGTTATGATTTCTATTATTCAGTTGATGGTGACAAGAATTGGAAACTGCTTTGTAAAGATGTAGATCCCAGTTATCTCTCTACTGCGGTTGCAGGTGGGTTTACTGGTACTACAATTGGATTATATGCGACTTGCAGGTGATCACCTTTTTATATAAATCTAATACTACTTGATTATGGAACGTGTTTTTGATGACAGCTGATATTAAAATGTTGATAGCTGGTAATAAGAGAAAATGTAATTATTAATATCTTATCTTAATTTAATGGTAATGAAGAATGCAAAAAAGAAAAATCAAAAGATTCCCTACCTGCTTCTATTAATGCTATGCTGTTGTATAACAGTTTCAGCGCAAAAAGGGGTGATGGTAAAAGGCGTGGTCGTGGATGCCAAGAACGAACCGGTCATTGGAGCATCAATTGTATTGAAAGGTAATAATTCAATAGGTACAATATCAGATATTGATGGAAATTTTGTGTTGACTGTGCCAAATGAGAAGTCTGTTCTTGTTGTTTCGTATATCGGGATGAAGACTAAAGAGGTACAGTCAGGCAAAGGAACACTTAAAGTAACGCTTGAAGATGATTCTAGACAACTTGAAGAAGTGGTAGTTGTGGGGTATGGACAACAGAAAAAAGCAAGTGTCATTGGTGCTATTACACAAACGAGTGGAAAGACACTTGAACGTGCCGGTGGTGTGTCCAGCGTAGGAGCTGCGTTGACGGGGAACTTGCCGGGAGTAATCACTACTGCAACTCAGGGAACACCGGGTGCCGAGGATCCTAAAATTTATATTCGTGGTCAAAGTACTTGGAACAATAGTGATCCGTTGGTATTGGTAGATGGTATTGAACGTCCGATGAGCAGTGTGGATATTAGTTCTATTGAGAATATTTCTGTTCTAAAGGATGCGTCTGCAACGGCTGTCTTTGGTGTGAAGGGTGCAAATGGTGTAATTTTGATTACCACGAAACGTGGGCAGGAAGGAAAAGCCGACATTCGCATTGCAGCCAATGCTACAGTGAAAATACCTTCCAAACTGGCTAGCAAGTACGACTCTTACGATGCACTTGCTTTGCGTAATGAGGCTATTATTCGCGAGCTGGGTTTATATCCCGAATCATGGGATAGCTATACTCCTCAGGATATTTTGGACAAGTATCGTAATCCGAAAGATGTGACAGAGGCAGAACGATATCCGAATGTGGACTGGGCTGATGAGATGATTAAGAAAGCGACTATGTCTTATAATGCTAATGTCAGTGCATCGGGGGGAAATAAGTTTGTGAAATACTTTGCGTCAGTCGATTATCTGCACGAAGGTGATATTCTGAAAAAAATAGAGAATAATAAGTCCTACGATCCGGGATATGGTTTTAATCGTATCAATGTTCGTTCCAATTTGGATTTCAATTTAACTAAATCGACAGTGTTGACAGCCAACCTTTCCGGTTCGTATGGTGTCAAACAGGATGCTTGGGGACAAGATGAGTGGGAATATCGTATTTGGCAGAGTATTTATAGTAATCCGCCTGATTGTTATTTACCACGTTATTCAGATGGTACCTGGGGGTATTATCCGCCCGATCAGGTAGCTACAGTTAATTCGGCAGCTACATTGGGCAATAATGGTGTCCGGAAAATCACGACTGGCAGAATTAATACCGATTTTACATTGAAACAGGATCTGGGTATGCTTCTGAAAGGATTGAGCGCTAGAGTTACTCTTTCATTTGATAATGTCTTTAAAACTCAGGGAGGCGTGTATGATGATGGTAATGTACTATTTAAATATATTGATCCCAATACCGGACAAGTAACTTTGTCACAGCATTACGGGACAAACCAATTTGATTATATAATGAAGCCGTGGAGTGTTCGCAATGATGAGACTTTTCTTAATAAATGGGGAGGAAATGAAAATTCCAGAAAGTTGTATTATCAGGCGCAAGTTGATTATGCCCGCAAATTCGGTAACCATGATGTAACTTTAATGGGATTGTTTAGCCGTGATAAATATGCTACAGGCAGCGAATTTGAACACTATCGTGAGGACTGGGTATTCCGCGGTACTTACAATTATGCTTCCAGATATTTTGTAGAATTTAATGGTGCATATAATGGCTCGGAAAAGTTCGGTCCGCAAAACCGTTTTGCATTTTTCCCATCAGCAGGTATAGGCTGGATGATTAGTGAGGAGAAATTTATGAAATCGTTAAAGTTCTTAGATATGTTGAAAGTGCGTGCCACTTACGGACAAGTAGGAGATGACAATATATCTGAACGTTGGCTATACGTCACACAATGGAAAAATGAAGGAACTTCCGCCCTGGGTTCACATGATGGAAATACTAGCCCTTATACATGGTGGAAAGAGGATAAAATTGGTAATCCTGATATTCATTGGGAAAAGGTTACCAAAAAGAACATTGGTGTAGAGTTCTCTTTCTTTAACGGTTTGCTTGCCGGTAGTTTTGAAGCGTTCAATGATTATCGTACGGACATTCTTTTGGAAGGTTCAAAACGTTCCATTCCGGTTTATTTCGGAGGAACTCCCGGGGTTGCCAATTTAGGGAAAGTTCGGGTGAAAGGGTATGAACTGGAGCTCCGTTCTTCCAAAGTATTTGAAAATGGGATGCGAATTTGGGGTAACTTTAGTATGACACATGCTAAGGATAAGGTTGTGGAAGCAGATGATCCGGTTTTGAAGGATGAGTATCAAAGACAGGCTAATAAGCAGATTGGTCAAACTTATGCTCATATTTCTAATGGTTATTACAATACCTGGGATGAACTTTATGCCAGCACGATATTAAATACATACGATTCGGAAAAACTTCCGGGTAACTTGAATTTTGTGGATTATAATGGTGATGGTGTGATAGATACATATGATTCAGTACCTTATGGTTATCCTGAGAGACCACAAAATACTTATAGTGCAACTGTTGGTTTCGAATGGAAGGGATTTAGTGCCTTTGTACAGTTCTATGGTGTAAACAACTGTAACCGTTCTGTAGATTTGAACAGTTTTTCTAATCATTTGAATCGTGCCTATAAGTTAGGAACTTACTGGAGTGCGGATAACACTGGGGCTGATGCGCCGATGCCCCGTTGGAACTCTCATGCAGAATACAAAGGTACAATCAACTTGTATGACAGTTCTTATATTCGTTTGAAAAATGTAGAATTGGCTTATACCTTTACACAAGCATGGGTAAAGAAAATCGGTATCAAGTCTTTACGGTTTTATGTGAATGGTGATAATTTGTGGATGTGGAGTCATATGCCGGATGACCGTGAGGTGAATTTAGGTGCAGCTTCTGCTTATCCGACGGTTAGACGTGTGAATGTTGGATTTAACGTGAACCTATAAAAGAAAAAGTATGATGATAAAAAATATATATAAGTTGATGTTGTGTAGCACATTATTATTAGTGACGGCTACATTGTCTTCCTGTAAGGATTATCTGGATCGTAGTCCGGAAGCTGAGGTTTCTCCGACAGATGCTTTTATCAGCTTCAATAATTTTCAGGGATTTGTGGAAGAACTGTATAGTAGCGTGCCTGATTATACGATTTATACTTGGGCTTGCGACTGGATACTGGGAGATGAAATCTTGAATAAAGTTGGAGGAATATGGGTTAATGATGAGTTGGATAAAGGTAATTCCTGGGTGTGGGATAGTTGGATTTCATGGTTGTCTGCTGCTGATATCAAGACCGATGGGGATACAGGAAAAGGTTTATGGTCAAATGCGTGGTATGCTATTCGTAAAGTTAACCTGGGCTTGGAAAATCTTGAAAATCTTACGGATGCTACTCCTGAACAAAGAGATATTATTAAAGGCCAGTTATTGTTTTTTCGTGGTTTCTATCATTTTGAATTAATGACTTATTGGGGAGGTATGCCTTATATTGACAAGGCGTTTTCTTCAGCCGATAAACTTGAATATCCTCGTTTAAACTGCCATCAAACGGCTGAACGTATTGCACAGGATTTGCGTGAAGCAGCTGATTTGTTGCCTGCTGACTGGGATAAAACAGCTACCGGAAAGTTGACACTTGGTAAGAATCAGTTGCGTGTATCTAAGATAACAGCATTAGGTTATTTGGGTAAGAACTATTTATACGCCGGAAGCCCATTACTAAACTACGAGTCGACAGGCAATAAACAATTTGATACGGAGTATTGTCGGAAGGCGGCCGAGGTATTCGCGGAATTGCTGGGATATGTAGACAGACAAGAGACACAAGTAAAACTGATTGATTGGGATAATTATAGTTTTCTATTTTATAGTCACGGTAAGAACGGGGCAATTCCCGGTTATCCGGAAGCTGTTTTTCAATGTCCGGTATATAATGCCTGGTTGAAGGGATGTCCTTGGGGACCAAGTTCAAATTATGGTGATAGTAAGGCCAATCCGGGAGCTTATAGTTCACCTAATGCCCGTTTTGTAGAGAACTATGGAACAAAGAACGGATTACCGATTGATGACCCGGATAATCTCCAATATGACAAGTCTGATCCTTGGGCTAATCGCGATCCTCGTTTTTATCATAATATTATCTATGATGGAGTGCAAGTGGTGAAAGGCTCAATGCCGGATGCGGATGAAAAGTATCGTTATGCAGATTTGACTACGAACGGACATAGTCGTGTTAATGATAAATCGGGTCGTACCGGTTATGGTTTACGAAAACTGGTTCCTATGGATAATAACAACTATGACCAGTGGAATGATAATTATATGCATTTGTCATACATGCGGTTGGCTGACGTTTATCTGATGTATGCAGAAGCTGTCCTTCAGGGGTATGGTTCGGCAACTAGTACAGGCCCTGATTATATTACTCCGGAAGCAGCAGTCAATATTATTCGTAAACGTTGTGGAGCGGGTAATGTTGGAGCAAAATATGTGAATGACAAGGAGAAATTTATGGGAGAAATCATTCGTGAACGTGCAATGGAATTGGGTTTTGAAGAAGAATTCCGTTACAATGATTTACGTCGTTGGATGATTGCTGACCAATTGAAATACAGGGAAAAAACAGCTATTTATTTTGATAGAGGTGCAGACGGAAAGCCTATCAACATAAGGGAGGAGGTTCTTGTGACTCGTCCTTTCGAAAGTAAACACTGGTGGTTGCCTTTGAGAATCAAAGATGTCTCCAATTATCCATCGTTCGGTCAAAATCCGGGTTGGTAATCTGTGAGTTTATTTTTCACACTTAAAATGAAAACACAATGAAATATATAAAAACAGGATTGGTGCTGTGTGGAATGTTTTTTATTTCGTCAGTGAAGGCGGAAGGAACATCTACAGAACCAGAAAATAAAGACTCATTGGTGCACATAGCCTATACGTCGGTGGCCAATAAAGACTTGGCAGGTGGTATTTCCGTACTGCGGCCAAGCGAATATCAGGACAAGTCATACAGTACGTATGCACTGGAGGGAGCTGAGGCTTTTGTTGGTGGTAGCAACCTTTGGGGGATGGGTAATGCATTGGTTTTGATAGATGGAGTTCCACGTTCTATTGACAATATCACCACCAGTGAAATTGAACAGATAACATTTCTGAAGGGAGCAAACGCTGTTGTGTTATATGGCAGCAGGGCGGCTAACGGAGTAATCCAGATTACAACAAAACGCGGCAAAATAGGTGACCGCCGGATTAATGTACGTGCCCATGCCGGGATTAATACTCCGAAAGCATATCCTCAATATATCGGTTCGGCAGAATATATGACTTATTATAATCAGGCGTGTATCAACGACGGCATGGATCCGCTTTATGATAAAGCCACTATCTATAATTATGGTGTGCAGGACAATCCTTATCGTTACCCGGATGTAGACTATTATTCATCAGATTATTTACGCAAGTTTTACAATTCTTATTCTGCGGAAGCTGATTTTGTCGGTGGTACGGAACGTGCCCGTTTTTATGCACAAGCAGGTATTCAGAATAACAATTCTTTATTGAATATTGGTGAAGGTAAAAAAGAGGGAACTACGCGTTTTAATGTCCGTGGTAATGTTGATTTGAATTTGAATGATTATATTAAGACATATGTAAATGTCTCTACGGTATTCTATAATAATCATTCGGCACTGGGTGATTTTTGGAATAAAGCTCGTACAATACAGCCACACCGTTATTCACCGTTGATTCCTGTCGATATGATTGATCCGGGCAACTCCAGCTTGCAGTTACAGATCGAAAATAGCCGTCACCTCATTGATGGCAAATATTTGCTTGGTGGTTCGCAGCAATATCTTACTAATCCTATTGCTGATGCATATGCTGGTGGCTACATAGCTTACACTAGTCGTCAGTTTCAATTTACTGGTGGACTTGATATTAATTTAAGTCAAGTGTTGAAAGGTTTGTCTTTTCATGGGGCTATGAGCATTGACTACTCTAACACGTATAACGAGTCTGTGAATAATACATACGCTGTATATGTGGCAGATTGGGGGAAAGGTGATCAAGGTACGGATATTATCAATAATCTGACTAAGCACAACAAAGATATGAATACAGGGACACAGAACCTTAGTGATTCGTGGAATCATCAGACTATAGATTTTAATATGTATCTTGATTATACCAATACTTTCCGGAAAAAACACAACGTTTCAGCTATTTTGCTTGCTGCCGCAACCCGTATGCGTCAGACCGGTGACTTCCAATATGAAACGAATGCGAATATGGGGTTACAGTTGGACTATAATTTCAGCCATACTTATTATGCATCGTTTGGTGGAGCACTAGTCAATTCCACTCGGTTGGCAAGCGGTAACCGTTTGGCTTTTTCTCCGACAGCCGGCTTAGGATGGGTGGTATCGGATGAAGCTTTCATGCAAAATGCCCGTTTGGTTGATCGATTGAAGTTGACGGCCTCTGCCGGTATTCTGCATACTGATTTGTTGTTTCCTACCAATAGTGAGACTGGTCGTCCATTGTATTTCCTGTATGATGCAGTATATACGGCAGCTCCCGGTTATGGATGGCATGATGGCAAGTATAGTAATAATTATACTTCTGTGACACGGGGAGAAAATTTGAAGTTGGGATATGCCAAACGTAAAGAGATAAATGTGGGTATTGAAGGTTCATTCTTCAATCGTTTGTTAAATATGAAAGCCAACGTTTTCTTTACTAAGTTGGAAGATATTCCAGTGATTGCTAAGACTCAATATCCCAGTTATTTTGAATCGGGTTATCCGCAAACTTCGTTCATACCTTACACTAATTTCGATGCTAATCAATATCGTGGTTTTGATTTTCAGATAGACTTTAACAAAAAAGTGGGACAGGTTGATTTGCAGGCTGGCGTATCAGGTACATATGTAACTTCGAAAGCTTTGAAACGCGATGAATTGTATGCTGATTCTTATCGTAGCCGGGTGGGACAACCCACTGATGCCATTTTTGGATTACAGAGTGAAGGGCTATTTATGAGTCAGGCGGAAATTGATGAACGTGATATTGAACAGAAATTTGGGGAAGTGAAACCTGGTGATATAAAGTATAAGGATCAGAATAATGACGGAATAATTGACGAACGTGATGAAGTGATGATTGGCCGTTGGGGCGCACCGTTCTCTTATGGTATTCATTTCACTGCCCAATGGAAAGATTTTACCTTGTTTTTGTTGGGAACGGGTAATATTGGTGGCACAGGTGTGAAGACGGATGACTATTATTGGGTGAATGGGGATAAAAAGTATTCGGTAGTAGTACGTGACAGTTGGACTGAAAAGAACCCTTCTGCGTCATATCCGCGTCTGACTACCACTAATGGTAGTAACAATTTCCGTTACTCGGATTTCTGGACTTACAGTACTAATCGTTTTGATTTGGCTAAAGTACAGTTAACTTACTCTCTACCGCATAGAATTATTAAAGGTTCTTTTGTCAAAGATCTGAAGGTGTATGTGAGTGGTTCCAACTTGTTGACTATTGCCAAGAACCGGGAAATATTGGAATTGAATCTGGGTTCTCCTCAGTGCCGTTTCTATAACCTTGGAGTAAAAGTAGAATTTTAGTTCCATTAAAGTTGAATTGACATGAAAAAGAATTTTATAATAATGTTGACTTCATGCTGTTTGTGTTTTACCTTTACCGGCTGTAATTTGTTCGCACCGGAGGATGAAAACAATCGTGGCAAGGAGGATATGGTTAATGACCCTGCATTCGCCGAAGGGTTGTTGTTGAATGCTTATGTTCGGCTACCGAATAATTATTCTTTCAATGATGTAGCTACAGATGATGCTGTGACCAACGATGTAAATAACAACTATCTGAAGATGGCTACCGGACAATGGTCTGCTATGATGAATCCAATGAATCAATGGGAGCGTTCATATACTTCTATTCAGTATCTGAATATGATGTTGGAAGACACAGATAACATTCAGTGGGCTACCACCAGTGAAGGGACCAAAGAAATGTTTAATGACCGTATAAAGGGAGAGTGTTATGGGCTTCGTGCTCTGAACATGTATTATTTGTTACAGGCTCATGCGGGTAGAACTGCGGATGGTCGTCTGATGGGAGTACCTATTTTAACTGAATCGCAAGATGGTGAGAGTAACTTTAATCTACCAAGAGACACATTTGAAGATTGTATCGAACAGATTTATAGTGACTTGAATAAAGCGGAAGATTATTTGCCTCTTGATTACGAAGATATCAGTGATGCCAGTCAGTTGCCGTCTAAATACGCTCGGGTTTCTTATACGGAATATAACAGGGTATTTGGCTCTTATAATCGTCAGCGTATGTCTGGTCGTATTGTTAAGGCTATTCGTTCAAAGGTTGCATTGCTTGCTGCCAGTCCGGCTTTCGGAGGTACGGAACAACAATGGGAAGATGCTGCTGACTATGCTGGAGAGGTTCTTGATTTGATTGGAGGTTTGTCTGGTATGGCAGATAATGGTTATTATTGGTATGCCCGGGAGAATTCTGCCGAAATTGGCGGTTTGGGTGATGGCAATAATCCAAAGGAAATCCTTTGGAGAACTAATCTGGAAGAAGCGAATACTTTGGAGACTGATAATTATCCTCCCAGTTTGTATGGAAATGGACGTATCAATCCGACGCAGAACTTGGTAGATGCATTTCCTATGCAAAACGGCTATCCTATTTCTGATAAGGTAAACGGAAAGTATAATGAAAGTCGTCCATATTCAAATCGGGATCCTCGTCTGGCTCTGTATATTGTTACAAATGGGAGTAGTATGGGATCGAGTGACTCACCAATTTATACAGAAGTAGGTAAAACGGATGATGGCATAAATGCTATTTCTACTTCCACTCGTACAGGCTATTATATGCGGAAACTGTTGCGAGAGGATGTGAACCTGAATCCGGTAAGCAGTCAAAAACAAGTTCATTACTATCCGCGTATTCGATATACGGAAATCTTTTTAAATTATGCTGAAGCTGCAAATAGGGCTTGGGGACCGGATGGTGTTGGAGAACATGGGTATTCTGCCCGTGAAGTTGTTGCTGCAATTCGGAGACGTGCTGGCATTGAGCAGCCTGATGGTTATTTGGAATCAATAGATTCAAAAGATAAGATGGAAGAATTGATTCGTAATGAGCGTCGTTTAGAACTTTGCTTCGAGGGATTTCGCTTCTGGGATTTGCGTCGTTGGGAGGCTGGTCTGACAGATGCAGCACAAGGAGTACGTATTATGGGAACATTATATAATGATATTACTGTAGAGAATAGATTATATCAACCTTATATGAACTATGGTCCTCTTCCTTATGAAGAATTATTGAAATGGGATCAGCTCCAACAAAATAAAGGATGGTAAACCGTCTAAGTAATCAATAAAATTAAAAAATATGAAAAAGTCAACTATCTTAAGCATGATGCTACTCGCCGGTGTACTGACGGCCTGTCACAATCAGGACTGGGAGTTTCCTGACTATAAATATACTACCGTATACTTTGCTTATCAGACTCCTGTGCGCACCATTGTACTCGGAGAGGATATTTATGATACAAGTTTGGACAATGCACATAAGTGTAAAATAATGGCTACCACCGGAGGTGTTTATCAGAATAACCAAAATATTGTTTTAGATCTTTCTTTGGATGAAAAACTCTGTGAAGGCTTTACGTTTGGTGAAGGTGGTGAAGTGGTGGAAGCTATGCCTCATCATTACTATAACTATAACGATTTTGTAAATACTAAGCTCACAATTCCCGCCGGTCAGATAGCAGGAGGTATTGAGGTACAGCTTACGGATGAGTTCTTTAAAGATGAGAAAGCAATACAGAACAAATATGTCATTCCGATGGTGATCAATTCTGTGGTTAATGCTGATTCTGTATTGCGTGGAAAGCCTGCGGTAGAAAATCCCAATCGTGTGATTGCTACTGATTGGGGGACACAACCGAAAGACTATATTCTCTATTGCATTAAGTATATCAACCCTTGGCATGCCACTTATTTGCGTCGTGGTAAGGAAGTGGTGACCGAAAATGGGACTCAACGTGAAATTATCCGTCATGCCAGTTATGTAGAGAAAGACGAGAAGTGTGCATTAAATACACATAATCTGAAAACGGTTACAGCTTCATTCAAAACTTACGATAAAGACAAACTGGAAGTTCCCTTTACTATGTTGTTGACGTTTGATGATAATAACAATTGTACAGTGAAACAGGAGGAAAGTGCAGATTATGTTATTAATGGTAGTGGCAAGTTTGTGAAAGACGGTGATAAAAAGAGCTGGGGACAAGAAGATCGGGACGCTATCTTCCTTGATTATACACTTACGCTTGGTAATAGCAATACGTATGCTATTAAAGATACATTAGTAGTGCTGACTAGAGGTGTCGTGGCGGAAACTTTCGATCCGGTAGCGATTCCATGATTAAAAAACAGATAAAGAGAAAAACGTTATGAAATATTTGAAACAAATCTTTCTTTTTACAATTATAATTTTGTTGTCTGTCAGTTGTGTGGACACAGAAGATTACAGAAGATTTCAAGTGGATGCACCTGAAATCTCTAAATCGGATCCGAATTTTCATATTTATTTATGCTTTGGGCAGTCAAATATGGAAGGTAATGCCACTATAGAAAATGTGGATAAAGAAGGTGTTAGCTCTCGTTTTCAGGTGATGACAATATCACCTGATGACGAAGAACATTTGGGAAGAAAAGAAGGGGAATGGTATACGGCTGTTCCGCCGCTTTGCCGTTGGGATACCGGGTTGACACCAGCTGATTATTTCGGTCGTACAATGGTAGCTGAAACACCGGATAATGTGAAAGTGGGCGTTATCATGGTGGCTATGGGGGGTGCAGGTATTGATGCTTTTGATAAGGATAATTATAAGAAATATTATTCTGAAGCCGATGATTGGCAAAAAGGTTTGATGAATATTTATGGAGGTAATCCTTATGCGAAATTAGTAGAAATGGCAAAGCTTGCTAAAGAATCGGGAGTTATCAAAGGGGTACTGTTGCATCAGGGTGAAACCAATAATATGCAGGAGGACTGGCCGATGAAAGTGAATAAGATTTATACCGACCTATTGAAAGATCTTACACTGAATGGTGATACAGTTCCTTTGTTAATTGGAGAAATGTTAACTGAAGCACAGGGAGGAATCTGCTATGGAATGAATAATATTATTGCCAAAATGCCTGCATTGGTGAAAAATACGCATGTGATTTCTGCCGATGGATGTCCTGGCAAAGAAGACGGACTTCATTTTACTGCTGAAGGCTATCGGGAATTAGGTCGGCGATATGCTAAAAAAATGCTTCAATTACTTGTGTTGGATAAAGCGGAGGCAATGCCCAAATTGCATATCGAAGGTAGATACCTGAAAGATGGTGAAGGTAATATCGTCAATTTGCATGGTTTTGCCCAAACATATAGTCCCTATTTTAATGAGAGTATGTGGAGTAACTATGACGTGGACGCTTGCTTGCGATATAATCAGGGATTGATTCGTAGAATGTTGGCTGCAGGTTGGGAGATGGATTTTATTCGTTTGCATATGGATCCTTATTGGAGTAATACACCGGGTTGCCAGGCTACGGGTGAGAATGATATCCATTGTTTCGAAGAAGCCCGTTTCAAGAAATATCTGGATCAGGTGTTTGTGCCGATGGCGGAATATGCTATTTCAAAAGGTATGTATGTAGTCATGCGTCCGCCTGGAGTCTGTCCGGAAGAAATAGCTGTAGATGATGATTATAATGAATATCTTGTAACAGTGTGGGACATTGTTTCCAAGCATCCCAAGATCAAGAACAATCCATATATTATGTTTGAATTGGCTAATGAACCTGTACGTATTGTTGGCTCAGATGGTATTGTCGGTGGGGATGGCGATCCTTGTTTTACAAGTCTTAAAACATATTTTCAAAAAGTGGTTGATGCTATCCGTTTAAATGCAGATAATATTGTTTGGGTTCCCGGATTGGGTTATCAGGCTAATTATAGTGGTTATGCCAATCATCCGATAGAAGGGGATAACATAGGTTATGCAGTGCATTTATATCCGGGTTGGATGAATAGTGACGGTGAGAATGGTGATGGTGGTTCTAGTACGGGAGGATATCAACCTTTCCAGAATGGATGGGATAGGCAAGTTGGGCCGGTGGCTGATTTCGCACCTATAATCATTACCGAAATGGACTGGGCGCCTGCCAGATATGATGCTTCGTGGGGAAAAGCTATTACAGGAACATTGGGTGGGCCTGGTTTTGGCGCTAACTTCAAGTATATTGTTGATAATGCGGGTAATGTAAGTTGGTTGCTTTTTACTAGTCCGCATTTGTTAGCTGACTTCAAAGATATTCCCGGCACACCGGGTGCATATACCTTCTTGGATGACCCGCAGGCATGTCCATGGCCTATTTACCATTGGTATCAGGATTATCGGAAAGGAACCTCTGCAACTGGTGATTTAAAAGACATTGTTGTGGAAGGTGCTGAATCGGGTATTACTATGACTACTGGAAGTAGTTCATATTTGATGGTATATGCTAATTATGAAGATGGAAGTACTTCCATTGTATCTTCCAAGTCTTCTTTCTCTTGCTCAGATCCCTCTGTCATTAGTGTAGATGAAACAGGGAAAATGACTGCTTTGAAAGATGGAAATGTAACTATAACGGTAACTTATGGAGAAGCGTCCGGTATAAAAACTGCTACAGTCGCTGTCCATGCTACTACCTTCCCTCTGTCGGCAGATGTATTCAATCCAAGTATATGGGAAACTGGAACGTATGATGAGGCTACACATACTCTAGTCACTGGTACATATGGCTTTGGCGGCTGGGAATATACTAATGGAGTCGATTTGTCAAGCTATAAATATTTAGTTGTCAAATTAGGAAATGATAATGAGGCTGATGTAAAATTCCGTTTGTTTGATAAGGGATACTGGGACGGATGTGCATCCTACGCTTTTGGTAACTCACGTAAAGTGGTGGTGGAACTTAAAAAGATGAAAAAGGAAGATTCTGGAGTTGCATTGAGTCCGAAGTCTATAAAGATTATCGGTTTTTGGTCAAATGGAGGAAAGCCTATTATTATTGAAGACATTTATTTGAGTAATGATGATGATGAAAATCCTGTTAAGGATTACTTTGCGTTTGAGAATCTCAATCCGAATATATGGGATCCAAATCAGCCCACCGGTTCATTTGACGTGAATACCGGCACACTGATTACTGGTTCATATGGTTTCGGCGGATGGGAATATGACAGTGCCATTGATTTTTCCGCTTATCATTATCTGGTAGCCGAGCTGGACGAAGGAACAGAAGCAACGGATGTTGCTTTCCGGGCTTTTGATAAAGGATATTGGGATGGAGAGGCAGCTAATGTTCCATTTAATAATTCACGTACTGCTGTAATCGATTTGAAGAATTTATCGAAGAACGGTTCAAAAGTAGAACCGTCACTAAAGATTATTGGATTCTGGTCGAGTGGTGGCAAGAAGATTGTGATTAAAAGGGTTTATCTGACAGATATTGTGGAGCAACCGGGTGACTTCTCTTTTGATGACTTTAATCCGAGCATTTGGGAGACGGGGTCATTTGATAGGAAAACACATACCTTTATTGCCGGTCAATATGGCTTTGGCGGTTGGCAGTATCCTTCTGGTAAGGATTTGACTACCCATAAATATCTGGTAGCAGAATTGGTTAGCATGGAAGATAATGATGATGTTGTTTTCCGGATTTTTGATGAAGGTTATTGGGATGGAGCAGCGGGAGAGGTAAAAGCAGATAAAACGACCCTGCGTGCTGTTATTGATCTCAATAATTTATCGAAAGACAAAGATGGTACAGTAACAAAGATTTCTCCAAACTCTATCAAGATTATAGGTTTTTGGTCGATGGGAGGTAGAGAAGTCGTTATTAATAGAGTATATCTAACAAATGAGGAGGTGAACTGATTCTGAAGGGAGTAAACTATTTTAACGGAGAGGCTGTCTGTAGCAGATAGCCTCTTTGCTTAGTATGTAACATCAGAAAATGCTTTTTATTGGCATTATATCAGATATTTTTATTTATAAGTAATATGAAAACACTTTTATCACTCTTATTATTTACGATTTTGTGTACAAATCAATCACTTGCACAAAACCCTATTGTGCAAACCTGTTACACAACCGATCCCGCTCCGATGGTGCATGATGGAACACTTTACGTCTATACCGGACATGATGAAGATGGTGCTGATTTCTTTTGGATGCAAGAATGGCGAATCTATTCCACCCGGGATATGGTTAATTGGACTGATCATGGTTCCCCTTTAGCATTAGAATCTTTTTCCTGGGCAGACGACCGCGCATGGGCGGCACAATGTATTGAACGTAATGGAAAATTTTACTGGTATATCTGTGCCCACTCCAAACTGTCAAATGCCATGGCTATAGGAGTAGCGGTAGGGGATACTCCTACCGGGCCTTTTAAAGATGCTATCGGCAAACCTCTTTGTGATGGTAGTTGGGATTATATAGATCCCACCGTTTTTATAGATGATGACGGGCAGGCATGGCTTTATTGGGGAAATCCGAATATTTATTATGTAAAACTGAACGAGGACATGATTTCTTATTCCGGAAATGTGGAGAAAGTTAAACAGACAGAAGAGAGTTTCGGTGCTCCAAATCCGGAAGAACGTATCAAGGATAAAAAATATCGGGATACATATGTAGAAGGACCGTGGGCATACAAACGGAATGGTAAATATTATCTTCTTTATGCTGCAGGAGGGGTGCCGGAACATATTGCTTATTCTGTCGGGGAAAGTCCGACGGGTCCTTGGAAATATATGGGTGAAATTATGCCTTTGCAAGATACCGGTTCTTTTACTAATCATTGTGGGGTTGTGGATTATAAAGGTAACTCTTACTTTTTTTATCATACAGGTAAGCTGCCCGGTGGCGGTGGTTTCGGACGTAGTGTAGCTGTAGAATCCTTTAAATATAATACTGACGGAACCTTCCCCATTATCAACGCCACAGCAGAAGGGGTTGCTCCGGTGGGTAAGCTTTGTCCTTATCAACGGGTGGAAGCGGAGACAATGGCCTTTTCGTCCGGTATTAAATCGAGGGAAAATGCGAAAACAGGAGTATACATATCCGACATTCATAATGGAGATTATATAAAGGTCCGCGAGGTGGATTTTGGCAAACAAGCACCTGCTCGTTTCACCTTCTCTGCTGCCAGTGCTTTACGTGGCGGCACTTTAGAGATTCGGACAGATAGTATTGGCGGTAAGCAAATAGCTCAAATATCTGTACCTCACACCGGTGGATGGGAATGTTGGAAAACATTGTCGACTCCTATTGAATCAGAAGTGACAGGTGTACATGATATTTATTTCGTCTTTACTGGTCGAAAAGGATGTGAGTTGTTCAATTTTGATTGGTGGCAATTTTCTAATTAATAGTGATTACCAATGAAAGGACTAATTATTATATGTCTCTTTTTATTGAGCGGAATCTTTTCGCTTCGGGCACAAGGAGAATTGCAGAGTATTGTTATTACTGATACACTTTATAGTGAAGTATTGAAGGCAGAAAGGGCTTATACGGTCTTTCTGCCTAAAACCTTCTACAAGGATGAGACAAAACGCTATCCCGTTCTTTATCTATTACACGGAATGTGGGAGAATAATGAAGTTTGGACTGCCCGCGGACATATAAAGGACGTGATGGATCGTCTAGTTGCCAGTGGTGAAGCCTGTGAAATGATAATTGTTACTCCTAATGCTGGAGGTGGTGACCCGAATATTTACCAGAACGGCTACTTTGATATGCCTGGTTGGAATTATGAAACTTTTTTCTATACAGAATTTCTTCCTTATATCGAAAAAAAATATCGGGTGGCTGGAGATAAACAACATCGGGCTATAGCCGGGCTTTCAATGGGGGGAGGCGGAGCTGCTTCTTATGGACAGCGCTATGCTGAGATGTTCTGTGCCGTCTACGCAATGAGCGCTTTGATGAGCATACCGGAACAAGGAGCTGTCCGTTTTGAAGATAACAATGGAAAGCTTGCTATCTTGACTCGCTCCGTAATAGCAAATAGTTGCGTAAATTATGTAAAGGTGGCAGATGAACATTGTCGGGAGAAATTACGTAGTGTAGCTTGGTATGTTGACTGTGGCGATGATGATTTTCTGCTTGATCGTAACATTGAGTTTTATCAAGCAATGCGTTGGGCAGGCATTCCTTGCGAGTTTCGTGTACGCGATGGAGGGCATGACTGGGAGTATTGGCATTCTGCTCTTTATCAATGTTTGCCGTTTGTTAGCCGGATGTTCCGGAAGTGAACGTTTTCAGCAGAAGTTGTTTATAGGTCACAAAATATTATTAATATTCGGTTATATGAAAAAGTATTTATGTTTTATGTACTTTATGGTTGTAAGTACAATATTGTTTGCGCAAGATAAGAATTTTCATATTTATCTTTGTTTTGGACAATCCAATATGGAAGGTAATGCGCCGGTTGAACCGCAAGATACCTGCAATATAAATGAACGTTTTTTAATGATGGCAGGTGTAAACTGTTCTGATTTGGGCAGAGTGAAAGGTAATTGGTATAAAGCGGTTCCGCCTTTGGCACGTTGTTATACAGGACTGACACCGGCTGATTATTTCGGTCGCACGTTGTTGGAATATCTTCCTTCAGAGGTAAGAGTGGGAGTTATTAATGTATCAGTAGGCGGTTGTAGCATTGATTTATTTGATAAAGAACGTTTTAAAGAGTATATTACTGCCGGCCCGGATTGGCTGAAGAATATTGTCAGGGAATACGACGACAATCCTTATGGGAGATTGGTGGAACTGGCTCGGTTAGCACAAGGACAAGGGATTATCAAAGGTATATTGTTGCATCAGGGAGAATCAAATAGCGGAGACCGGACATGGCCGGAAAGAGTGAAAAAAGTATATGGGGATTTATTGAGGGACTTGAAACTTGAATCAGAGCAAGTGCCATTGATTGTTGGAGAAATGGTGCATACCGACCAAAATGGACAATGCGCTTCCATGAATGAGATTATCAATACGTTGCCACAAGTAATTCCTGCAGCGAGAGTCGTTTCCTCTGCTGGATGTCCGGCTGCAGATGATCATTTACACTTTACGGCTGAAGGTTATAGGATATTGGGTAAACGCTATGCGATCCAAATGCTGGAAGCAATGGGAATTCGTTAGAGACTAATATAATAAATAGATGCTGAGTAGTTACTTATTGTTGGAAAGTAACTACTCTTCTTTTTTACCCAACTGCTCTTTCATATACATTGAAGGCGGCATTCCATACAATTCCTTAAAGGAAGTCGAGAAATTGTTAGGATCGGTAAATCCTGTCAGCATAGCTATCTCGGATATGGTATGCTGTTTCTCTGACAGCAATCGTGCCGCTTCTTTCAAACGTATATTGCGTATAAAGTCACGGGTTGTCTGATTGGTGAGTTCCTTTAGTTTCCTGTGAAGATGTACGCGGCTGATACCTACTTCGGTAGTGATTGTCTCTATCGTTAAGTTAGAGTTGCTGATATTTTCGTTAATCACTTTCATGACGCGTTCCATCAATTTTTCATCGGGTGATTTCACTTCCAGTTTCTGAACCTTGTTCTCCTGATCCTGTTGACCTGTAAATACCTTACGCAGCTGTTGGCGTGTATTAATCAGGTTTTCCGCTGTCTTTTGCAGGATTTCGATATTGAATGGCTTCATGATATAAGCGTCGGCTCCTGTATTCAGACCTTCCAGATTATCTTCTTCTCTTGTTTTTGCGGTAAGCAGAATGACCGGAATATGGTTGAGGTTTACATTCTGCTTGATTTTCCTGCATAAGGTAAGTCCGTCCATTTCGGGCATCATGATGTCACTGACGACTAAATCCGGAGCCTTTTTAAATATCAGTTCCAGTGCTTTTTTGCCATTACAGCATTCCATTATATGGAATTTGTCTCCGAACTCTTTCGCTATATAATTCCGGATTTCTTCATCATCCTCAACAATTAATACATGATATTTCGTTTTCACCCTGCTTTTCTTTTCTTCCTCTTGATCTATGGCAGGAGAAATGACGGGAGTTGCTGGTGCGGCTATTATTGCCCCTTTTTCATTGTTATCCACTTCTTCCGGACGCAGATGCTTGTTTCCCAATGGCAGCCGGATAATAAAGCGGCAGCCCGGTTGTTCTGTATTATTTTCTACAAATATGATTCCGTGGTGCAATTCCACTAGCGAGCGGGTAAGATGTAATCCTATCCCGGTGCCGCCTTTCGGATTGTGCTGGCTGTTGCGGATCTGATAGAAACGTTCGAAGATGTGCTCCTTTTCCTTCTCGTCGATACCGGTTCCGGTATCCGAGATAATTATTTCGGCATATTGTTTCAAGGGGTCAGGTTGGGTATTATCTTCTCCTGTACGGAGCGTGATATCTATGTTCCCTTTTTCCGGAGTAAACTTGAAGGCATTGGAAAGAATATTCAGGATAATTTTGTCAAAATTGGTTGTATCCACCCATACATTCAGTTCATGGAGCTGAGAGTGAAGTTGTAGCCGGATCTCCTTTGTATTTGCCTGCTGTCCGAAAGTAGTGCATAAATCCTCGATAAAAGGAATGATATTGGTTTCCCGGAACATCAGGAACATTTGGCCTTTATCAATTTTCCGAATATCCATTAGTTGATTGACAAGATTCAGAATACGTTCCGCATTTCTGTAGATAATATGATATATTTTCAGGCGTTCATTGTTCTCCTCATTCTTAATCAGTTTCTGTAGAGGGCTGATGATTAGAGACATCGGAGTGCGTATCTCATGAGAGATGTTGATAAAGAACTGCAATTTTGCTTCATTGATTTGTTCGGCATGGATATGTTGCAGCATTTCCTGATGCATTCTGTACCGATGTCTGATCTGAAGAATAATGATAAATATAATGGTCAGTAATAATAAGGAGTAGATAACTTTGGCCCACCATGAAGCATACCATGCAGGAGATATAAAGATGGTAATTTCTTTTATATTTGAATACACAGTGTTGTCTTTTGCTCTGATTTTAAAGTTATAGGTACCGGGTTTCAGATTGCTGAATGAGATACGGTTTATACCTTTTGGCAGGCTGATCCATTTTTCGTCGTTGATGGAATAAAGGTAGTTGATATGTTCGGGGGCATTTAGCTCCAGAGTGGCAAACTCGATACTGAACACATTGTCTTTATGGGATAAATAAAACTCTTTTGCATTAAATACAGGGCAGTTGATAATATTATGAATGCCGGATTTCATCCCTTTTCTGACCGGATTGTTATGCAGGAAAAAGTCGGTAATCCGTATGTTCCATATTTTTGCCGGATTGATAATATCTTGGGGGCTGAAATAGGTGATGCCATTCATGCCGCCAAACCAGATGGTGCCTTGCTCATCTTTGAATGAGGCATTTTTATAGAACTCATTCCCTTGTAATCCGTCACCTACATAATAATTGATGAATTTGTTATTTTTCTTTTGAAATTGGGATACTCCTGCGTTGCTGCTTATCCATAGGAAATCATTCTCGTCTCCTTGTATTGCATATATTGTATTGCTGGGCAATCCATCTGCGGTGGTATAGGTCGTTATTTCTTTGGTCTCCTTATTCCAGCTTGACAGCCCTTCGGAACTTCCAAGCCATATAATTCCATGGTTGTCTTCATAAATTGAATAAATCACGTGTTGGGGTAGTATCTTGTAGCTCTGAAAATCAGGGGTGTCAAGGTCAATGCAGTTCATTCCGTCGTAAGTTCCTACATATAGCTTGTTGTCATTGGAGTAGTGCAGGCAACCTATCCATTCATTTATCAATGAAGAATTGGATTGCACAGATGTAAACTCCTTGGTTTTAAGATCATAATAAAACAGCCCGAAACCCATTGTCGCAACCCACAAACGTTTGTTCTTATCTTCTGCAAAGTCATATACACGTTGTATATAGTTGTTGTTCTTATCCATTAGCTTGTACTGGTAGCTACACTGTCCTGTTTGTTTATCCAGCTTCCCCATACCGTTGATAAATGATCCCACCCAGATGTTATCTTCAGAATCCTCATATAGCTTTATAACGGTTGAAGGCACTGAGTTGGGATGATTGGTATGTGAGAAGTGTTTTGCCGGTTCTAAGTTTTCTGTAAGAGCATAAATTCCATCATTATCCGTTCCTATCCATAATATGCCGTTGTTGTCCTTGCAAAATGAAGTAATGCAACTGGAACCGATAATGTTCTTGTCCATGGACTTATGGCCTATATACTTGAAACTGTTGGTTCGGGCAGGTATTTGTATGATCCCTTTCTGATAAACAGCCAGCCATAAGTTACCGGAGTTATCTTTCAGAATAGAATGTATTTTCGATTTATTGGAGTCAAAGTAACTGTTATCGAACCGATATTCGGAAATTTCATGAGTCTTGTTGTTATAGATATTCATACCTTTTCCGTCAGTTCCGATATATAACTCATTCGGGCTGGCGGAATAAAGGAAGCTGACAGGAAGTTCTTTTTTTTCTTTGAAGTCAACGGGAACGAAAGTATCGGATTTCTTCTCATAGGCGAATAATCCTTTTCTCATGCTCCCTACATAAATATTTCCCTGTGAATCCTCACAAATACTGTTGATGTATCCGTTGTCTTTAGACAAATACAGGGAAAGCCGGTTGTCGGGATCGAGACGATATAATCCTTCTTCTCCTTTGGACATCCAGATATTCAGCTTTCTGTCTTCAATCATATACCCCGGTGAGGTTATGGAAGCATTAATCTGTTGAACTGTCAATTGGTTGTTTTTGATATTCAGTCTACACAATACATTGCCTGATATCCATATTTCCCCGTTTCTTCTTTCGATTATGGAAACGATGTTGCTTTCAAATATTTCTCCATTGTCTTCCCATTTCGCGAGTGGGGTAAAGTTATCAGTGGCGGGGTCATACATTTGGACTCCCATATATGTACCGATAAGCAGATGACCTTTGCTGTCTTCAAATACGGTACGGACAAAACTATGGGCCAATGAATGTTCATTGGCGGGTTCATGTTTGTAAATAGTGAATTTTGCACCGTCATAACGGTTCAGCCCGTCTTCTGTCGCAATCCAGATAAAGCCGTTCCGATCCTGATACATATGATTAATCAGACTGCTGGATAGTTCCCTGTCAGCAGTAAATAACTTGGGAGATTGCCCGTTGCATAACAAAGAAAATAATAGTAATAGAAAGGTTAATACACTTTTCATGTTCATCAGATCAATGTTTGTAGTACAAAAGAAACTAAAAACCTAAATATAACCTAATAAAAGAGGAACATTTTAAATGGCTTCTGAGGTTCTGGTTTGATGTTGTAACAAGACTAGGTGGGCAATGTAACATGGATAAAGATGCTACCTGTTTATGACATAGGTTCTACCGGCCTTTGTCTCAATATCATATTCATATACCTTTGGCAATTGAGGAGATTGAGGCTCCAGCCCTTTTGCTGTCAGAGGCTTCTTTATCGGAGTGGCGGTGAATAGCGGATTCGGGCATTCTCTGTCTGCTTGTTTCAAGCCTTTTCCTTTCAGTGGAACATAAGACCGGATACGGAGGGTGCCACCTATATTAGATCGGATGATTGCTTTATTCAATAAATTATTTTTCCAATCCATATCAACTGTAAAATTGCCCCGTGCTACTAAGCCTTTCACACTTCCTTCTTTCCATTCATCAGGCAATGCGGGCAATAAATGTACGGCACCGTCATGACTTTGAAGTAACATTTCCGCTACTCCGGCTGTATAACCGAAATTACCGTCAATTTGGAAAGGTGGATGGGCATCCAGCATATTGGGATAGGTACGTCCGTTCGGATATTCTTTGGCCAGATTATCATCAGGCAATAGTTGAATCATATTTTTGATGATTTGGAAGGCATGGTTTCCATCCAGCATACGTGCCCAGAAATTGACTTTCCAACCGATGCTCCAACCGGTAGCCTTATCACCGCGTTGTAGCAATGTGTTTTTAGCTGCCTGAAATAATTTCGGATTTGAGTAAGGAGAAATTTGGTTGCCGGGGTATAACCCGTACAAATGTGAGATATGGCGGTGCTCGTCCTTGGGATTGTCAACATCTTCCAGCCATTCTTGCAATTGGTTATGTTTTCCTATTTGCATGGGTGGAAGTTTCTCTAGTGTTTGTTTTAGAGAGTCTTGGAAAGAGGGAGCTTCACCTGTAATTTGTGAAGCCAATAAAGTATTATGTAGCGCGTCAAAAGCGATTTGGTTATCCATGGTGCATCCGGTAGTGATCGGACCATGTTCCGGTGATACGGAGGGAGCTACCACCAGCCATTTATAGGTAGGATGTTCCACCAGAAAGTCCATATAGAATTGTGCGGTTCCTTTCAGTATCGGATAATATTCTTTTAGAAATTCTTTATCTCCGGTGAAAAGATAATGTTGCCAGATATGTTGGGCCAACCAGGCACCGCCGCTAGGCCACATGCCGGCTGCTGCAAAATCGACTACACCACAGATTCTCCATAAGTCAGTGTTATGATGTGCCACCCATCCCCGACAATCATACATGGTTCGGGCTGTTTCTGCTCCTGTGACGGATAAATCTTTCAACATAGAGAATAACGGACTATGTGTTTCACTTAAATTAGTGACTTCTGCCGGCCAATAGTTCATTTCTGTATTAATGTTGATAGTGTACTTGCTATCCCACGGGGCATGTATGCTGTTATTCCATATTCCTTGTAAATTGGCTGGTTGTCCTCCCGGTTGTGAAGAAGAAATCAGCAGATAACGTCCATATTGGAAAAGCAAGGCTGCCATTGCCATGTCTTTGCCTTTCCCGAAGTTCTCAATTCGCCGGGGAGTTTCTATTTGGGACGCCTCACTTGACGGCAAATGAAGTAGGACACGGTCGAATTGTTTTTTATAAAAGGAGATATGGTTTTTAAGAGCTTTTTTGTAAGGAATGAGCATTGCTTTTTCCAGATAATCAGTAGTCCGTCGGGATTCATCTGCGCTTACATTCTGGTAGTTTATGTAGTTTGTAGCTGCCGATATGTAAAGAATTGCTTCTGTACCGCCGTTTATCTGAAGAATATTGCCTGCCGGGTGGATAATACCGTCTGTTTTCACTCGAATCTGACATTCTGCCCGTAGTGCGGCTTTCATGCCTTCCTGTTCTTCTCCCTGGCAGGTGATAGTCAGTTTGTCATTTTGAACATTGACCTTATTTTTCAGCGGACAGTTGTATGACACATTGAAACTTAATGCATTGGGTTGACTCGCCTTGATATGCATGATGATGACATTATCCGTGAATGAAGCGAAAGTGGTGCGGGTGTAGTTTATGCCATTCACTTGATAGCGGGTAGTGGTTGTTGCATTTTCCAGATTCAAGTCTCGGTAGAAGTCGGCGGCATCCTTATGCCCGGGGAATTCCAGATACAGATTTCCCAATGTCAGATAGCTCATTCCGTGTTGCCGGGTTAGAAAATTGGCATCGATGAGCCTTTGTGCTTCCTGATTTCTTCCTTCGAATATCAGTTTGCGCACAATAGGCAGGACATGTACTGCATTCGGGTTATTATTGTTATAGGGAGAGCCTGCCCAAAACGTTTCTTCATTAAGTTGCAGTTCTTCACGTTCGGTTCCTCCATATACCATGGCTCCAAGACGGGAATTGCCGATAGGAAGAGCTTCCGACCAATTTTGGGCCGGTTGGCTGTACCAAAGTTTCAAATCTTGTCCTGAAACTAAATTACTTATTAGCAGGAGCAACAGGAAGAGTGTGTTTCTATTCATATTATAGTATTTGCTGCAAAGGTAGATTATTTATTTGTTATGAAAGATAAAATATGTATCCGATTATTGGTCTGTAGGTTGCTTCTTCCTGTGTTTATGTTACCAATACTATAGTGTATGTTACATTTTAGCAATATCACACCTCTTCCACTCTTACAAGCTTCCATCCTTGAAATACTAGCGCAATACTTTTCAGCTTCTATACTTTCCTGAACCACACTGGTATTCAAATAGCAAACCTTAAGATTTACATATGTTAATCTTAGGATTTACAATGATAAATCTTAGGATTTACTTTGGAAGGTATAAGAAGTGTATTTGAAGTATTATTTAGTCCCGCAATCACTCATTCCGAATGAATCTGCGACAATCCGAATGAATCTGAGTTAATCTGAATCAATCTGGCATAATCCAAGACAATCTGAGGCAATGTACGTCCATTTGTGAAATGGAGATGATTTACCTTTGCAAAGTAATCGATTACAAATAGTCTCAAGTAATAACTAAAAAAATAAAAAGATTATGGCTTTAATTTACAGGGCGATACAATCGGGAATCGCAAATAAAGAAGGTGAGAAATTGTGGCATTTGAGTTTGGTAAAAATGAAAGATGTAATTGTGACGCAGACATTGGCTGAGCAAATAGCGGAAAAATCTTCGTTGAGTGCAGGTGATGTACATAATGTGATTAGGAATTTAATGTCTACCATGCGCATGTATTTGCTAAATAGCTATACAGTGAAGTTGGAAGGATTAGGCTCTTTTACGATGATTGCACAAACTAGAGGTAAGGGAGCAAAAACAGCAAAAGAAGTAAGTCCTAATCAGATCACTTACTTACGTTGCCAGTTTACCCCGGAATATACGCAGCTGGCAGGTAGTATACGTACGCGTGCCTTGATACAGGGTGTGAAGTTTGCGTCAGTCGAACAGTTTAAAAACATGCTGATAGGTGGATTGAACGAAGGTGGCGATGAAGAAGATAAGGATGATAATGTGGGAGGTGGTGGCTCTGGGGAAACACCGGATCCGGCAGCTTAGTTGAAATGATTCTTTAATTTGATAAGAGGGGATATGTCGTTATGTACGATCTGTCCCCTCGATTCTTTTTGTTTTATGTCTTGCTTTGGATACTACTTATAACGTATGATTAACCTGCTTGAATAATGATGTTATATCCATAAACTTACTGTAATTCACGTTATAGGGGTGTCCTTACTGTCACCGAATATTTCACTTTAGAAACAACGGGCAATTGAAAACTGGATGCCGGAAGCCCTTCCGTGTTATAGATGGAAGAAGGGGGATTGTTTTCCCATGCATAGCGGATACTTACCGGTATCCCTTTTCCGTCCCATTTGACTATAACGGTATTGCTTTCGGTATAGGCTTTGACAAACTTATATTTTCCATCATTGGCGGCAACGGCAATGCCTTCCAATGATTCAGCTTGTTTCAAGGTGCCCGTTCCTTGCATGAAGGAGACAATGATTCGCCCGTCTTTCAGTTCTGCCGATTCTGCCATAGGCCCTTCTGCTACGATATTTTTCTTGCCGAAAGCAAGTTTGTTCATTTGAAGTACACAGCGGTGTGCCAAATCTTTCTTGTTGAGCGGATGGATATCATTGCTCTCCCCCAAATCAATGGCAGTGGCCAGACCGGTATTCTTTAGCTGAAGACTCGCCTTGCGTTGGGCTTCACGCACTCGTGCGTTGCCGCTTTCTACAGGTACTTTACTTCTCTGCTGGTAATTGGCAAGTTGCACGATGATGAAAGGCAGATTCTTATTATTCCATTGTGTACGCCAGTCGTTGACGAGGTCAATCAGGTGACTTTCATAGAGCTTGCTGCCTTGAGGCCCTGTGTCTGATTCTCCCTGATACCAGATAATGCCCCGTATTCCATAGTTACGCAAAGGATGTATCATGCTGTTGTACAGTCCGGTTGGTTCATTCTGGAATCCGATAGTTGAAGGAATACGTTCCATAGTACATCCCATTTTATGTTTCCATATGGCGGCTAACGGAAGTGTCCGGCCGGCTATTTCCAATTGATAAGGCTTTCCCTTTACAAACTCCGGACATCCGGCGCTGCTGACAAGACGGATGACAATCTCATTTTCACCGGCACGGAGCGTACCTGCCGGAACTTGATAGATACGTGGCGGATATTGATAACTCGTTCTTCCTACACAGACACCGTTTATATAGGTAGCATCCGAATCTTTCAGCGTTCCTACGCGCAAAGTTGCTTTTTGTCCGGCCAGCGATTCGGGGATGCTGATTTTCTGGCGGAAATAATGCACTCCATTGAGAGGGCTGTTCCGGCTGCCGCCCCAATTGGAGTTGAATACATCTATTTCTTCCCAGTCCGAAGCGTCGAAGCTCTCGTGTATCCATTTTTCTTTGTTACCAAGGTCATCGGCCGCTTGCCGTTGATGCCATTGGCTTACCTGCGCTTGTTGAGCGTTTTTTACAGAATCCGGATAATCGGGATTGGAGTATTGCGACGACCGGAACTTTTCCTTGAAATTCTCATATTTCTCGAGCGACTGCCGTGTAGACCAAGATGCTATCTTCGTCCCGCCCCAACTGCTGTTGATAATACCGATTGCCACTTCCTTTTCTGCCTGCATTTCTTTGGCAAAGAAATAACACAAGGCTGCAAAATCCAGTGCGTCTTTCCGGTTGCATGTTTTCCACTCGTTTTCGCTATTCTCCTGAGGGGCGATGAAGTTGTAGGCATATTTGGTTTTAGTATACCGGATGAGATTGTTTTCATACGACATTATCTCATCCTTATACTTGTCCATAACCCGTTTCACGGTAAGCTCCATATTGGATTGTCCGCTGCACAGATATACATCACCGACATATACATCCTGTATACTCGTTTGGTTTATCTTCAATTCATAAGGGCCGCCTGCCTTATGTTCAGGCAGATTGATACTCCATTCTCCTGTTTTGGAGGCGCGTGTCTTGTATTGTTTGCCGTTGAAATCAACTACAATTGTCTCTTTAGGCTCCGCCCATCCCCAAATGGGAATGGGAGTTTCACGCTGCAGTACCATCCGATCCGAAAAGATTCCGGGAAGTTTTACTTCTGCCTGAGTGCTTATTGCATAAAGTAACAGGCACCAAATGATATAAATGTTCTTTTTCATGGATATTTTTTGGGGGTAAGATTACCTCTTATTATAGAGATAAGGGTAAAAGAGGAAAAGCCTGTTATTTTTTGGCAACCAACACGATATTGTTAATATCCACTTTTTTATTTTTTCCCATCCCGATACTGACTTTAGTTATGGAACTTGGGTCAATACTGATTTTTCCGGCTTTTTCATCTTTAAAAGCATTGAATTGTACTTTCTTCTTGCCTTGGGTATAGAAACCCATGGAAACTTTTACTGTTTCATCGTCCTGGGTATATTCTATTTTTAAAGAGCAAATGGCATTTGTGGCGTTTTCATCTAATTTTTCGAAGTTGGATGCTTCAAAGTTTATTCCGGTGTAATCACTGTAATCGTCTTCAGGAAATACCAAGTTTCCGAAACTGGTCGAAATCAGGGTTTGTCCTTCGACTGTCAGTTTATTATTGGCTTTGCACTGGCTGACTTCAATCGTCTTGTCCGCTTGTGCGTAGGCACTCATTATTCCCAAACATGCAACTAATGCTGCTACTAAAACCTTTTTCATGTTATTTTCTTTTAGAGGTTAATAATTAATTTAATCTGTGGACAAAGTTAGGCTATCTTTTCGAAAGGATAGAAAAAACCTGTTTCAATAGTTTTTGTATATGTTACATTCTTCTTTCAGTATGAGGGGAACTGAATTTAAAAACAAATGAAACGAATTAAATAGTCCGGTTTTGAAAAGATTTGCTTTCTTTGCATAAAGAAAAGGACTGTTTACTATGAAAAGGCTATTATTGTTGATGATTGTGTTTTGGAGCGGGATTGTACGAATGGCCGCCGAGAATACATTGTTCTATGATTCCAGACAATTAACTTGTGACCTCATAACTTCCATTTGTCAGGATAAGGATGGATTTATCTGGATAGGGACAGATTATGGACTTAATAAATTCAATGGCGTACAATTCACTCATTATTATAATAATCCGAAGGACAGCACATCCTTGGCTGACAACTCGGTGAAGGCTTTGATGCTTGATGATGAAGGTACTTTATGGGTGGGCGGTATAGGCGGACTGCAATATTATGTTCCTGAAGAAAATGCTTTCCGGACAATTGCGTTCGACGGCAGTTCGTTCCTGCATATCATGTGCGTAGTCCAGTTGCGTTCGGGAGAGATATGGGCAGGTTCTTCCGGAAGAGGAATTTTCCGTATCCGAAAGGATACGGGCACTGGAAGCCTGATAACGGATATCCCCGAAGTGTCTGAACATGCCCATTATGGAGCGATATATGAAGATCGGCAGGGAACAATATGGATTGGAGAAAATGGAACCGGCCTGCTCCGATATGAGCCTTCCGCACGGACAAGCAAAATGTATGCAAAAACTGTTTTAGATGGTGGCTCTTCAATTTCCGGAATGGCTGAGGACCAGTCGGGCAATTTTCTTCTCTCCACCAGTACTACTGCCTATTATTATGATAAAGAATATGACCGTTTCACCCCAATAGAGCATAATGAATCTTGGCTGCCGATGCGCTCTATACTCGTCAGCCAGCAGGGGACACGCTATCTCGCGACTTTTGGCAAGGGGCTGAAAGTCATACAACCCGATTTGAAAGAACTTCGTACAGAGTCGGTCACTCTTCCATTTTTTGATTTCAATAATGCCAAGGTACGCACTCTCTTTGAAGATCGTGACCAGAACCTGTGGATGGGGTGTTATCAAAAGGGGCTTGTCATGTTGTCCAAAGAATCTACGCCTTTTCATTTCTGGAGTATTCCCGATCGTGAATATCCGGGAGCCGGGGTGATTACCGCTTTGCATAAAGATGACGAAGGACATATTGTTAGTGGGATAGAGAACGAAGGAATATTTAAAATAACTTCTGAAGGGAATATAACCGAGCATTTGCTTGCAGGAAAGACATACTCATCCATATACAAGGATTATAGTGGCAATCTCTGGTTTGGCGGATATTATTCCGGACTTTATATGCAGGATACTGCAGGAAATGTGCATTTCATGCTGCCGGAGATTAAATTGAGGGACATAAAGAAAATCACAGGTGATGACAAAGGTAACCTATACCTTTCTTTATTCGGTTCCGGATTTATACGTTACCATATTCCCACCCAGACTATAACAGAATATCAAAGCGTTTCCGGCGGGATGAGGAACAACTGGATTTATGCATTGCTTTGCGATTCTAAAGACCGGTTGTGGATAGGGCACTGTAATGGCGTGGACTGCTTTGACCCCAAAACAGAAAAGTTTACTCCTGTGCCGAGTCCCGTATTGGGCAATTTTATTACCTATTCATTACTGGAAGATGTGCGTGGAAATATCTGGGCGGGAACGAACAAGGGGCTTATGTGCTATCATCCTGCAACGAAGGAACTGGGGTATTATAATGAAGAGAACGGGCTTTCTAATAATTTTGTATATGGATTGGCGGAAGATGAAAAGGGGAATATCTGGTGCAGCACCCTGAAAGGAATCAACTTGATAAAGGTGGCTGAAAATAAGATAGCTTCCTATTATTCGGAGCGTGGCTTGGTGGACAATGAGTACACCATCGGAGCAAGTTTCCAGTCTATGAATGGAGTAATCAATTTCGGTGGTGTGAAAGGAATTACAACTTTTCATCCCGATAGTGTTACTGTGCCGAAAGGGAAGGCGACTGTTATTCTTTCCAATCTTTATTTGGGCGGGGAAGCTGTGACTGCTAAAAGCAAATCCGGAGGAAAAACAATTCTTGATGCTTTTGTGACACGTGCGGATAAAATCAGTCTGGCTTACGAGGACAACACATTTACAATGGAGTTCTCTACGCTGGATTACCGTAATTCGAGTAATATCTTTTATGAATATCGTATCAGGGAGTATGAGAAGAACTGGACTCCCACCCAATTGGGAGTGAACCAGATTACCTACAACCATTTAAATTCCGGTAGATACACATTTGAGATACGTGCCTGTGAGAACGGGCAGTACACTCCTGTCAAGGTGATTCAGATTGATATTGCGGCTCCGTGGTGGCGTTCGATGCCGGCATATGTCTGTTATGTCTTGATATTGCTTGCCGTTGCATTCCAGATTTATCTGGCTGTCCGCCGTAAGCATCAGAAAGAAATGAGCGAGGAGAAAATCAAGCTCTTTATAAATCTTTCGCATGAAATCCGTTCTCCGATGACTTTGATTGTGAGTCCGCTGGAGAACCTGTTGAAAAGAGACTATGATGCCGAAACGATGAAGATGCTGCGCCTGATGCAGAAGAATGCCGACCGTATTATAAATTTGATGAACCAGTTGCTGGATATGCGTAAAATAGAGAAAGGGCAGTTGCATATTCATTGTGTCGAGACTGATATGGTGGAATATATCAGGGAGTTGACATCCCTGTTCACTTATCAGGCACAGAAAAGGGACATAAATCTGCATTTTGACTATGAACGGGATGGGCTGTCTGCTTGGATTGACCCTGATAACTTTGATAAAGTATTGGTGAATCTTTTGTCGAATGCCTTTAAATATACGCCGGATGGGGGTGAAATAAAGATTTGCCTGCGTGAGAAAGTAAATGAACTTGCTGCCGGAGATTTACAGCATTCCATTGAAATAGAAGTGACGGACAGCGGAACCGGTATTGATGCCAACAAACTGGAGAAGATATTCGAACGCTTTTATCAGGCACCTTCCAATGGTTCCAACGGGAGTCTCGGCTTCGGTATCGGACTGAATTTGTGCCGGATGATAGTCAAGTTACATCATGGCACTATCAATGCCTGCAACCGTCAGGATACACAAGGCAGCCGTTTCATAATCCATATCCCTTACGGGAAAGATCATTTGAAAAAGTCTGAGCTTGCGGATACGGAGAACAAAGCTAATCCGAGAATTGCTCCTGTCCTTGAGTTTGCTTACGAGAGCGATGAGGATGTAGCCCGGATAAAATATCATAAGACAAATTATAAGATTGTGATAGTGGATGATGATGATGAGATTCGTAATTTCCTCGAGACGGAATTAAGTTTGCAGCATAAAGTCTATGTCTGCCGTAATGGTAAGGAGGCTTTGCAGACCATTTTGAAACAACAACCGGATCTTGTTGTCTCCGATGTCGTGATGCCCGAAATGGACGGAATCTCACTATTGAAAGCTATCCGCAGCAACCCGAACGTAAGCCATATTCCTTTTATTCTGCTGACATCAAAGGCGGAGTATAAGGATCGTATCGAAGGATTGAGCAAGGGAGCGGATGTGTATCTGGGCAAACCGTTTGTTGTTGAAGAATTGAGGATACATATCAAGAATCTGATTGAGACAAGGTTGCTGCTGAAGGGAAAGTTCTCCGGTGTCAGGGATCAGGAGGGGAAGATTGAGATGGCAGAAAACAAGTCGGGAGATGAACGGCTGATGGAACGGGTCATGAACGTCATTAACAAGTTCCTTGACGATTCGGAATTTAATGTGGAGATGCTTGCCCGTGAAGTGGGGTTAAGCCGTGTGCAGCTTCACCGGAAGATGAAGGACATTACGGGTGTTTCGACTTCCGCCTTTATCCGCAATTTGAGAATGAAAAAGGCGGCCGCCTTACTTCAGGAAGGGAAGCTGAATATTGCTGAAATAGCAGATGCGGTGGGGTTTGATAACCAGGCGAACTTTTCTACTGTCTTTAAGAAATTCTATGGTATGTCTCCCTCGGAATACGCTGTATCTATCAGAAATAAAGACGAATGATACCAATTTAAAAGTCTGTCTTACGTATAGTAAACATTGCGTTACATTTTATAAAGTGTCTGGAAGCACAAGGTTGTAACTTTGTATCGGTTGGAAATAATATTTAAATGATTGATACATGAATACACGAATCGTTGTGAGCGGGCTTTTATGGATTACCTTGGCAGTAATCGGATTGCCCGGATGCTCGGAAGAGCATCCGCCAGTGGAAAGTACGGAATCCGGCATTACTCAAGACGGGGATAATCTTGATAATGCGACTGTCATTCGAATAAATCCTTCGGATAAATATCAGACAGTGGAAGGGATTGGTGGCGGAATTGCCAATTATGAGAGCTGGTATTGCCGGCATCCCAATAAGAAAGAACTGTTTGATTTGATTTTCAAGGAGCTGGAGGTCTCCATGATTCGCATAGGAAACTGGTATGAAAAGAAAGTGTCGGGTGAGAATCCGGATATTCTCAAACAACAGAAAGAGCTTATGGATGCGGCAGACCTGAGGTTGGGGCGCGGCAATTTCTCAGTTATGATGTCCAACTGGCTCGTGACTCCCGATTTGATAGACCGACCGGGGGAAAAAGGAGCGACACTCAAAAAGAATAGTGACGGAGAATATATGTACAAGGAATTTGGTGAATGGTGTCGTATGACATTGGAAGCCTATCAGGAAGCGGGTATGACACCGGATTACCTGAGCATGATGAATGAACCGGACGGAGATAATAGTGCAGGAAATAAGGTCTGTCTAGGCTATGGTGCTGATAACTCGAGAAAAGCGGATTATGGAAAAGCGTTGGAAGTCACTTGCGAAGCATTGAAGGATGTGTCTGACCGCCCCAAGCTTGTCGGGCCCGAAGTGCTCGGTATCGGGTACGGGACTTTCGGAAATTATTATAAAGCTTTGAATCCCGCTTTGTTGGATGCCGCTGCTTTTCATTGCTATCACGGCGGCAACACTGCTGATTATAAAGATAACGACCGTTATTCATCCGCCCATGCATTTAAATCGGAATTTTTGAACCTGTCCCGGCAGGTCGGTGACAAGCCGGTGATGATGACCGAAAACTGTTCTTATCATCCCACTGTTCCCGAAGATGCTGTGAATATCGCCCATTTTATTTCCAACTCTTTCCGTTATGCAAATGCCGCTGTTTATTTACACTGGGCGTTGTTGTGGGGATATGCAGATGCTACTGAGCTGAAAGAGGGAGGTGACGGTTGCATTGCTGTCGAGTGGCCTTGGAGCAGTTCGCGTTGGACTACGGAGAAAGGCTATGTAGTAAGAAGCGAGTTTTATGGACTTAAGCATTTCACAAAGTATGTAAAACCCGGTTGGCGGCGGATTGGGACAGAGTTTGAACTTCAGGAGACGGAAGTGGTCGCTTTTCAAGACCCTGATGAGCGCCAGATAGCTGTCATCTTGATAAATTACTCGGAACAAAAGGAAAAAACAGTCAGATTGGAGAGTATCGGGAGCAAAGAAGTTTCTTCCGTAAGGAAAGTAATACGGACGGATACACGAAAAGACAGTTGGTATCAGGAACTGAAAGATACCGACCCGTTTGTTGGATTTGTGCTGCCGGCGATGAGCGTCACTACAGTTTATTTCAAATTAAAAACAAATTGAAACGTATTTAAAAGGCTGATAAACGTATGTACAAATGGATGTTACATCTCAAATAGTGTCATTGGATACGAATTTATACTTTTGTATCGGACGGTTATCCGGATGATTTGATACGAGATTATGAAGCAATATTTTATAAATGTAATATATATGAAGAACAATTATTTCTTAAGATGTGTGCTGCTGGCCGGATTATTTCCGGTTTTCATGATTTTTGCAGTCACTCCAGCTTGTGCGGCCGGAGGTGCATTTTCCCCTCTTCCGCATTCTGTCTCCGAGGGAGATATTACAGTTACCGGTAAAGTGGTTGATGAGGGCGGGGAACCTTTGATTGGGGTTAGTATTCAGGTGAGAGGTACCAGTAAAGGTACTACGACTGATGTGAACGGTAGCTATACGTTGAATATGGCATCAGGTTCCACGCTTGTATTTTCATATATCGGGATGAAAACTGTCCAGCGGAAAGTTGCGAAAGGCGGCAGGATGGACGTCACCATGGAGAATGATGAGAACATGCTGGACGAAGTCGTGGCAATTGGATATGGCTCGATGAAACGTTCGGACTTGACCGGATCGGTAGTGTCCGTCAGTGCCAAGTCTATTGAGGAATCAATGGCTTCGACCATTGACCAGGCATTGCAGGGACGTGCGGCAGGACTGCAAATGACGCAGAACTCCGGTGTTCCCGGTGGAGGTACTTCTATCCAGATTCGCGGCGTAAATTCACTAAACAGTACCAATGAGCCTATCTATGTAGTGGATGGAGTAATCATTTCCGGTGAGACAGGTTCCAATACGAGTAACGCCATAGCGGGCATCAATCCGGCTGATATTGAAAGTATCGAGATTCTGAAAGATGCTTCGGCCACAGCCATTTACGGTGCACAGGCGGCTAACGGAGTAATATTGATTACTATGAAATCGGGAGTGACCGGTAAGCCACGGATTAATTTCCAGATTTCTATGGGAAATCAGGAAGTACCGAAGAAAATCGACATGATGAATTTGCGTGAGTATGCCCGTCACTATAATGAATTGTACGCTCTTATAAATGCCAGCAGAGTGAAAGATGCTTTCAGCCATCCCGAAACTTTAGGTGACGGTACTAACTGGCAGGATGAGATATTCCGTAATGCTCTGTTGCAGAACTATAACCTGTCGGTTCGCGGTGGGACAAAAACGGTCAGTTATAACCTGTCCGGCGGATATCTGAGCCAGGATGGTATTTGTATCGGTTCGGATTTTGAACGTTATACCTTCCGTATGGGAACAGAGATACAAGCTACTTCCAAAGTTCGTTTCGGAGGTACAGTGAATGTGTCCTATACCAAGCAAAGTACAGGTATGGCCAACTGGTCTATCATTCCCAATGCGCTTTATCAGGCTCCTGACGTTCCGGTGCGTGATGCAAGCGGTAATTTTACCGGGCCGGAAGAGGACGACCAGGCGAACTTGAGCAATTATAACAATCCGGTGGCATTGGCTGCATTAACCCAGCGGAATAATGAAAAAGGTGGTGCACGTGCCAATCTTTTCATGAAAATCAATCCTTGGAAATGGTTGACCTACCGGACTGACTTTACGGCAGACGGCAATATCGACAATTATCAATATTTCCTTCCCGAATATGAACTGGGATGGGCAAAGAACCCCTATCCTACGAATGAACACTCCAAAAACTACAGTCTCTACTGGGGCTGGAAGAATGTAGTGACGATGGAAAAGACATTCAAGCGCAAGCACAAGACAAGTCTGATGCTAGGACATGAGATGACTTCCAGAAATTCAGATTATCTTCAGGGAAAACGCACCCATGGAGATAACGTGCTGACAGACTTGGATGCCGGTGACGCCGCTTATTCGACCAATAGCGGAAGGGCAAGCAAAACAACTTACCTTTCTTACTTCAGCCGTTTGTTTTATAGTTATAACAACCGTTATCAGTTGACGGCTACGGTACGGCGTGACGGAACTTCCCGTTTTGCCAAAGGAAACCAGTGGGGGACATTTCCGTCGGTAGCTGTGGCATGGCGTCTTTCCGAAGAGTCATTCTGGCGTCCGCTGAGAGATGTGGTCAACAATTTCAAGTTACGTTTGAGCTATGGTGAGGTCGGAAATTCCAATGTCAGCTCCTTTGCTTATCAACGGATGGGCACATACGTACAATCTATCTGGGGGACGAGTTTGCAGACTGCCAATATCGCCAATCCCGATTTGACATGGGAAAGTACCCGTTCCTGGAATGCCGGTATTGACCTGAACTTCTTTAATAACCGCGTGGAGCTTATTTTGGACGCATATATCAAAAAAACAAGAAACCTCTTGTTGCAACAAGATTATCCGGGATATATGGGAACTACCGGCAATGGGGCTGCCGCTGCCCAATGGGCGAACATCGGTTCTATGGAAAATAAAGGTTTTGAATTTACATTGAATACCGTGAACATTTCCAACAGGGATTTCCAGTGGCGTACGAACGTGACGTTCAGCTTGAACCGCAACAAGGTGGCAAGCATGAATACGCAAAACGCGTTTATTGACAAGACCTATCAGAATAGCGGCCAGACCGAAGTAATCACCCGTACGGCGGTCGGCCATCCGGTCAGCCAGTTTTATGGTTACAAGGCAATCGGGCGTATCAACAGTGCTTCCGATTATTTGATAGATAACGGGGATGGAACCAGTACGGTGAAGATTGCCACTCCGGTGCTTCGGGTGGGCGATTGTGTCGTTAATTCGGGCACGGACAAAGGCAGCCTTGTCAAGCAGGTATATATCGGCGACTATATTTACGAAGATTTGAACAATGACGGAGTAATCGACGAGAAAGACCAGACCTATCTGGGAAGCCCGTTGCCTAAGTTTACCTATGGTATCAACAATACTTTCAAATACAAGAACTTCGATTTGACCGTTTTCCTGTACGGTTCGTATGGAAACAAGGCGATGAACTATTTGTCCCGCCGTATCACGAACCCTAATTCGAGCGGCAATGTGCACCGGTCGGTTGCCAATCATGCGCGTCTGGGGTATCTGGATGGTAATCCGGAGAACACTAATGTATGGAACATGTATATTCTGCCCGGTTCTAACGGCTTGTGCCGCATGTCTGTCAATGATGCCAATGACAACGACCGTATCAGCAGCCTTTACGTGGAAGATGCTTCTTTCCTTCGCATACAGAACATCGCTTTGGGCTACACACTGCCCAAGCAATGGCTGAAGAAGTTGAAGATAGAGAATGCACGGATTTATGCGAATATCAAAAATGTATATACATTCACGGGATATGACGGCTATGACCCGGAAATAGGTTCCACACAGGCACAGTATTCCTATTCCGGCCAGAGTATGTTGATGTACGGAGTGGATACGGGACGTTGCCCTTCTCCCCGGATTTATACGTTTGGCATTGACTTAACCTTTTAAATAAAAAAACTTCCATGAAAAAGAATATCATATTATCAATGGTTTTTGGAATGGTTGCGATGGCAAGCTTTACTTCCTGCAATGACTTCCTGCAGGTGAGTGCCACCAACCAGAAAGAAATGGACAAATCCTTTACTACCTATGACGAACTGCGTCTGGCTACGGCTTATCTGTATATGAAGCCTTGGTTCGGCTTTCACAGTACACGCCTGTTTGCGATGGGAGACGCACGCGGAAACAATATTTACGGTGATAACAACAACGAGACAGGCTATGCTCCTTACTGTCTTTTTACCGACAAACCGAATACCCCCGGTCTGGCAGATGCGTGGAACTCGCTTTATATTGTGGTCACACAAGCGGATTATATCATAAACGATTACGCTCCTCAGGGACGGATGCATTTTGAAGAAAGACTGGCCGATAGCTGTGAGGGCGAAGCGCGGTTTATGCGTGCGGCGGCTTATTATTATCTGGCTTCTTACTGGCATGATGTACCTGTCATGGAGAATCCGGTGGAGCATACAAACGCTTTCAATCTGGCACCGACACGTTTTGAAGATGTCATCCGTTATGGTATCCGTGATTTGGAGTACGCAGCGGAATATCTGCCGCTTTCGGATGCGGACGGGAGAGTGACAAGATATTCGGCATTGGGCTTGCTGGCGCGCTATTATGTCACATTGGCGGCGTACGCCCGTGGCGGACATTGTACGCAATCCACTCTCGACTATTATGAAGCGAGTGATGCCCACGACCTTGCGGAAATACTTTACGGACTGGCTAAAACGGCTGCCGGAGAAGTGATAACCGGCCAGGGCAGATACGGCCTGATGGAAGATTACGAAGAGATTTTCCGGGTACAGAACAACAACTGCAAGGAGGTGCTGTTTGCGTTGCAGCCTTTGCAGGGTGTCGATTCTTACGGAATGGGGAATAGTAACGGAAGCGGCCTTTGTTCTTATTCGGAATTGTTGAATGGATTGAGTGCCTACAATTCTTCTTATATTTCTTATGATTGCCTGCGTATGCTGGTCAATTCGGGCGGACGTTCCCGGTTGCGTGCCAATGTGCTTTGTCCCGGAGAATACTACGACTATATAGGCACGCATACTGCCGAGGGCGGATGGTCTGCCGGATACAAAGGCGGGCAGAAAGCGGCCGGATTGGAAACCAATAGAAAGGTGGCGTTCAAGAAACAAGTGGTAGGCAGTGCGGAAGACACTAACAATATAGCCATTTCCGGAAATTCCGGTTTCTGCACACCGATGTTGCGCCTTTCGGAAGTTTATCTACTGTACGTTGAGGCATGTATGGGGACAGAGGATGAACTGACCGACCGGAATGCCTTGCAATATTACGATGATGTCCGGAAGCGTGCCTACAAATTGGAAATTGAAAATGACCCGGACTTCCGGTATTACGATACCAATTTCCTTACACGCAATGACTTGATGAAAGAATATCGTATGGAATTTTTCATGGAGGGGCTTTGGTGGCCTACTTTGGTGAGACGTTCCTTCTATGATATGAAGTGGGTGACAGAGTTTATTAACAATGAACTGGTTATCATGACTGAAGGTGCTGAAGGAGAACTGGTGCGTAGCGACGAATGGGACAGTAACAGATGGTATGCTTATTACTATACGGTGAATAAGACAACGGAACAGGCAGCGTTCAGTTCGGACAGTCCCCGTCAGAGCGACGCTTCCAAATTGGCGGTGAGAGCAACCCATGCTCCGTTGGCGGAAGGGGATTATGTACATTCAAAGACATCCGATGATAATGTCTGGGCATTCTCTTACCCGGAAGTGGAAAGTACACGTGACCCGTTATTGAATACCGCACCTGTTGCTTATGATTTTAACAAATAAGATTACTGCTATGAAAATGACAGATAAAATAATAAAGAATTTGTGTTGGAGCGCTCTGCTGCTGTTCTCCTTGTCAGGTATATTCTCTTGCTCTGATGATGACGATGATGTCCGGATATACAGCGTGTGGAGCAATATGCTCGGTGAAGATGCCAGACAGATAACTTCCGTATATACAGGGACATGGATTCGTCTGGACGGTAGCGGGTTCAGTGGTTTGCGGGCTATTTATTGTAACGGTTTGCAGGTGACGGAATACAATTCCACTTATATGAGTGATTCTCACCTGACGTTCAAGGTTCCTTCCGGTGTTCCGATGGCTCATGAGATAGAGGATGAGTCGGTGAGGAACACAATCAGGATTTTGACTTCTCATGGGGAAGGAGTTTATCGTAATTTCATCTTTAAGGATGTCAACAAGATGCCAAGTGTGACGGATGTGTCTTATACATTACCCGAGGCGGGAGATTTCATCACTATTATGGGTAAGTACCTCAATAGTACTTCTGCCGTTTACTTCCCGGGTAATGACGGAAATGAAGTACAGGTGCCTTATATTGAAGGCAATGAGGATTTGGTCATATCCGGTGACGGTACGCAGGTGACTGTCAGGGTGCCCGAAGGAGTAGGTGAACGGAGCGGTTCTCTCCGCATAGAAATGGCGGAAATAGGGGATAATTATTACACACCGAATTATATGTTCCATGACAAGGCAATGTTTGTCCATGATTATGACGGAACTTCCGCCTTGAATTACGGAGTAAGTTCCGGTGCGCCAATGAATTGTGCTTATTATCCGGCAGACGCGCCGGAGGCTTCCGAAGTTCCTGCCGGAGCCAAAGCGTATGTCTTTAGTATTCCTGCCGGTGCTCCGGCAACATTTCCGGTAGTTGCGGACAACAATTCGCCTTTTGGATATTTCCGTTTCAATACGGGAAAACAACTGGAATATCTGATTGGTCAGAGTAATGGGGAGTTTGCCAGAGAGACGGATGCCCGTAAAGTTGCTTTGCAGGCCGACATTTATATGAATCACGACTGGAGTACTGGTATCGTAGGGTGGCGTATGAACAAAAACGGCGGAAGAGGCAATGGCGAAAGCGCATGGAATGTGGCTTCGTGGACTAATAACAAGCCGTATAAATTCAACGGGCATTGGAAAACGCTTACTTTCCCGATACATACGAAGTTCGTTACGTTAGGAGAGGCGGCGGATGCCTGGAGTGCGGACAGTGGTATACATTCACTGTTTACCATACTTAACTTTGACATCTTGTCGACCGGACTTACGATGAAAGAGGTTGCCGATTTCCGGATGTTCGTGACCAACTTGCGTCTGGTACCTTATGTGACTCCGGAAGAATAAAGTGTAAACATGAAACAGATTAGATATGAAAACATTTAAATCGATTATACAATCAGGAACAATCACCTGTCTGATAATGACCTTTATTATGGGATTGTTCTCTTGCAGTGATGACAATGAAACGGCAGCGCAATTGTTGCCGCCTGCTATCCTGAAAGTCAGTGTTTGGGATGAAAACTCCGGGGAATGGAAAATTCCTGAAGCAGAAAGTAAAATCCGCATTGGTACTCCTCTCCGCATTGAGGGTACCAACATGGCGCAGACGATTGCCGTCTACATCAACGGTGGTCTTGTCTCCGGTTTTCAGGCGGAAGAGAATGCCATAGAACTTGTGATACCGGACATTCCGGTAGATGAAGGGGAGATTAAGGAAGTGAACCTGAATTTGATACGGGTGGTAAATAAGGCAGGTGCCGCTACTTGTACGGCCGAAGATTTCCAGTTCTTCGGCAGGGCAGTGACAGTAACCGGTTTCTCTTTGTCGGAAAATGGCGGAAGAACGTGGACGGCAGTGCAAGAGCTGCCGATAGGCGGTAAGGTACGTATTGAGGGTATCGGGTTGAAAACAGCCAATGAATTGTATATCAATGGTGCTTCCGTTGACTTGACAGGCATTCCTGCCGAAGAAAAGAGCGACGCTTTCTTAATTGTAACTATTCCGGAAACTCTGCCTTTCGGAAGTGCTGTCGGGAATTCGGACAACCGGAATAAGATGCGGCTTGTGACTGCCTATGATGACCGGACGCTGGATTGTATCGTTATAGGCAAACAGGTTGAAATCACTGGTATTACAGATGCAAACGGCAATGTAATTACGGAAGCAGGGCGTAATTCGGTAGTTGTCATCGAAGGAAAATACTTTGCAACTTTCCAAAGACTGGCTTTCAACAATCAGGAAATAGTGCCGACAACGGTAGAAAGTAACCGTATCACTTTCACGGTTCCGGTAGATACGGAAGATTTTACTGTCGGTGGCGGAGAGCTGACTGTTGTAAATGCGTATGACGAAAATGGTGTCAGCCGTGAATTTACTCTTTTGGGGTTTGTCCCCAGTGTGACGGAGATTTCATATACAATGCCTAAACCCGGTAATGTAATCCGGCTTACAGGTGTCAATCTGTATGATAGGGCGAAAATCTTCTTCCCTTCTTCGACAGGTGAAAAGGAAGGTACGATTCAGAACGTGTCATCGGATGCTACTTCCATGGAGGTACTTGTGCCTGAAGGTGTGGGAGATAAAGCCGGATATATCCGTATAGAGAGTGAAGGTGCGAATGTTGAAGTAAAAGGAATAGTCATGTTCTATAAACAAGGAGTGTTCCTACAGGAGTTTACGGATGAAGAGTTGAAGTTGGGTAATCCGTCAGGAAGTCCGATCGTATCCAATAAATTTGCGTTGTATAATCCGGATAACCGTCCGGTTAATGATGTTAACCCTGTGAATCCCGATTACTTTATTTACTTTAAGAATAGCTCTATTCCTGTGAGTTCGAGTAATCATGGTGCTTATTTAAGGTTTTCTACGAGAAGCCAATTAGAAAAGTTACTGGAGAAAACCGAACTTGAAGTAACTAAGGAAACCTTGGTTAAGGACATTGCAATGCAGGTAGATGTATATATGCCTGAATTGTGGACAAGCGGAATGCTTGGATGGCGTGTGAATAAAGATGGTGGAGGACTGAACGGTTCCCGTACCATTAATATGGCTCCATGGAGAGTGAATGAACCGTTTGATTTTAATGGTGAGTGGCACACCTTCACCTATAAGTTTACGGATTTCAGTCTGGAAGCAGATGAGGCGGAAACAATGACATTGGGAGTCTGGTTAAGCAAATATGCCATAAATTATACTACATTGTTCACTTTCGCTAACGGTAATTTTATGTATAAAAGTGGTCAGACCGCAGATCCTCAATGGAACTGTGTTCCTATCACTGACTTTGAAATGGGACTTGCCAATATGCGCCTTGTTCCTCTTGCACCTATTGAATTTGAATAAAAAAGAATCACATGAGAGTATCAATGAAGAAAATCATATTTGTGTTTTGTCTGTTCGCCGCAATAGCGGCGAACGCAAAAGAAGAGCCCGTCCAACTTTTCCCCCGAACGTACGGTTACTTTTCCAAAGGGGATAGCGAAACGTGTACGATTACTTATAATCATGCCTACGGGCAGTACGGTTGGAAGAATACTAAGAATATGGATCTTTCTACTTATAACTATATTGTATTGGAGATAGAACCGACAGATTCTCGTGTAGAAGTTCATGTCCTTTATGATGGTGCTGAAAAGAGTACTCGCATAGGGGAAATAGATGCCGGAAAAACAAGAGCTGTTTGCGAATTTAATAATATGCATAAGGTGAAGGCCATTTACATGGCTAAATCAAAGGTTGGCGTAACTAAGATTGTCAGGTTTGTATTAACAGATGAGATTGATTAAAGTGTTTAGTTCTTGAAATAAAAAGCTGATAAGAAGATTGTTGGAAGGATTCCTTTAAAGAAATAACCCTCGCTACGAAAGTAATTCTGTAGCGGGGGTTAATTTTTGTGTATAATTTTTCTTATTTACTTTCTCTCTTATTCTTCGATTCGTTCATAAACAGGTAGGATTTCTTGTATCCGCCGTAGTCTACAATCAGCTTTTCGAGTACGATACCCGGGTCAAGTGGTTTGAAGATTAGTGTCTGTATTCCGTCTGATGTATCCGGTACATTCAGTTTGGCTTTTTTCTCGACAACACGTCGTGCTACTGTCGGATAATATATGCTATACACATTTTCGGGAAGCTCGTTCAAGTTGTGATTGAAGTTGATAGTCTGCTCTTTGGCACCTTCGAATCCGATACTATATTCGTGTCCTTTACGGTCATGGAATGCAAGGGTCGATTTAACTATTACATGGACAGTTGCCTTTTTGATTTCTTTCGGCAGTTTTATTTTGTAGGAGATGGAAGCACCATCGGTTGGCTGTGTGTAGGGCATCAGTGCCATACCGCTCAGAGTGCGTCCCATATAAGGAATCACAGTCCATTCCGTGCCGGATGCCGGTTGGGCGGTGTAATAATGTTCGGCTTCAATGGCTACATATCCGTTCTGTCCTGTAAATACAAATCCGCCGACAGCTTTTTCCGGGTTTTTGATACGGAAAATCTCCGGCAACGTATCAGCAGGGAAATTGTCGTTCCATGATGTATAGCCGATATGTTTCTGAATCATCATGTTCTTCCATTTGCCGCCGGACATGACGTTGTTGTAATCATCACTCAACGCTTTGTCCCGTGCAAAAGCCTGCTCCACTTTGTCCGCCCATTCGTTAGCTTGCGGATTGTTTTCTTTATACAGTTTATGGTTCATGGCCTGTGCGTAATACATTTCATACAAATTTGCCATTGCCTGAACGGGGAAGAGAATCAACTGCTTGTAGGCATCCTTATATTCCGGCTTCAGTGAGAGGTATTGTCTCAAGGCTTCCGCTTCCAGCTTCAAGTACTCGTCGGATACTTGTTTCCATTCACCTGTTTCCAGATTATAAGTTTTACGGTCGAGCATTTCTCCCGTTACGCGTCCGTTGTATTTGCTATACAGGTTTAAGATACGTGCGGCTTCGTCTGCCTGGTCTTCGCCAAACTGTTGTGCGCAGAAACGGCGGGGATGATCCAATAAATTGGAAACGTTGAACTGCTTGGGATTCCATGCCATATCCATAAAAAGAGTAATGGGATATTCCATTGGTTTGAGGTCGCCTACGTTCAGTATCCACAACTTCTCCACACCGTAGTCATAGGTAAGTTGAAGCTGTTCCCACATATTTTGTATAGGAGTGACATTCAGCCATTTGGAATTTCTTGGAGCACCTACGTAATCTACATGGTAATACATACCCCAACCACCCGGATGTTTGCGTTCCTTGGCGTTTGGCAGGCGGCATACGTTCCCCCAGTTGTCATCACATAGCAACATGATTACGTCATCGGGTACGCGCATTCCCTTGTCATAATAATCCAGCACTTCCTTGTATAATGCCCATAGTTGGGGAGTCTCTTTGGCAGGACGTTTGGTGACTTCTTCAATAATCTTCCGTTGGTTTTTGACTACATTTTCCAGAAGTTTCACATTGGTGCTTTTGCTCATGGCTGCGTCACCGTCTCCGCGCATGCCGATAGTCACAATGTCTTCCGTTCCCTGCATGCGTTCGATACCTTCACGGAAGAACTGGTCGATAACCTTTTTATTGGTGGAGTAGTCCCATGCGCCATATTCTTTGCGTTTACGTGACCATTCCTGATGGTTGCGTGCCATCGGTTCGTGGTGGGACGTACCGATAATAACTCCCATCTCACTTGCAGTCTTGCTGTTCAGCGGGTCGTCCTGATAGAAAGCCCAACTCCACATGGCAGGCCAGAGGTAATTGCCTTTCAGGCGTAGTATCAGTTCGCAGACCTGTGCATAGAAGCGGTGGTCGCCATAATTGGTGCCGTAAGTATGTTTCACCCATCTGGTGAGGCATGGCGCTTCATCGTTCAGGAAGATACCCCGATAGGTTACGGCCGGTTCTCCGTCCGAATACTGCCCCGGTTTGATATACACATTCTGTTGTTTCTTGACAGGAACATCTGCCCACCAATACCAGGGGGATACTCCTATTTGTTCGGAGAGTTCATAGATACCGTAGATAGTACCGCGTCGGTCACTGCCGATGATAACCACTGCTTCTTCCACTCCCTTGCATGGATTGGAGATGACTTGCAGGATGTATTTTTCGTTTTTTCCACTCAGTTCCTTCGGGTTGATTTTGCCGGTAGCCATCAGTTTCTTAATAAAAGGAGTGTTGATAGTACCTGCGATGATACATCGGCCGGAACTTGCACTTGTCAGAAGCTCGGGTTTCGTTCCGCATACTTGCAGTATGTCTTGCCGGAGATTGCCGGCAGCTGTCATTACCCCTTTGTCTTCGGAAGGGTCTACATATATCGGACAAGGAACCCCATTGGAGATTAACGGGAAATGATTTCCTGCCGGTGTGAATACTACGAACTGTTCAGCGGCAAATGCCGCTATACTCACAAAGGAGAGATACAGGACTAAAAATAATTTTTTCATGGTTTCAATAACTTGATAAGTTGTTAATTATTTATCTTACTTTTCACTGCAACAGAGTCTTTGCCTGTTCAATGTTATGACGCAAAGGTATCTGATGTTTATAAGAACGGGCTTTTCATATGTTACAATTGTTTATACGGTTGATACCGGTAAACTTTTTCCCGAAGTTTTTCTTTCGTAAGATAAATAAGAAGGCTGCAAACTGTTTCGTTTACAGAAGAAATCTTTTTGATTTTGTATCAAACTCTTTTTGTCTTGTATACCAGGGGTGGCATTATGAATGCTGATATGCATCAATAGCCTTCTTTACCGAGCCATGCAGCAATAACAGCTTTTGCGCATGTTCGTAGTCCAGTCCCAGTTCTTCCATAATCATCCGTGTTCCTCTTTCCACCAGCTTCTGATTGCTCAACTGCATATTCACCATCTTATTTCCTTTCACCCGTCCGAGTTGAATCATCACCGAAGTACTGATCATATTCAGAATCATTTTCTGTCCGGTGCCGGATTTCATGCGCGAACTTCCCGTCACATATTCCGGCCCGACAATCATTTCGATGGCTACATCGGCTTCTGCCGCCATCGGAGAATCGGGATTACTGGTGATACAACCGGTCAGGATGCCATGCTTGCGGGCTTCCCGTAGAGCACCGATTACATAAGGCGTAGTGCCGGAAGCCGCGATGCCGATAACGGTATCCTTATCGTTGATATGATACCCGGTAAGTTCTTCCCATCCCCGGTTCATATCGTCTTCAGCGCCTTCCACCGGATTGCGCAGGGCAGTATCTCCACCTGCTATCAGTCCGATAATCCACGTAGGCGGCATGCCGAATGTCGGCGGTATCTCCGAAGCATCCAGTACGCCCAGGCGACCGCTTGTGCCTGCACCCATATAGAAGATACGTCCGCCCTGTTTCATACGGGGGACAATCAGGTTGACAAGTTGCTCGATTTGTGGAATGGCCTTCTGTACGGCCAGTGCCACTTTCTGATCTTCACGGTTGATGTCTTCTAATATTTCTCGTACAGGCTTCTTTTCTAAATCGTCGTAGAGGGATGATTGTTCGGTTATCTGCATTGGGATGATTACAAATATCTGATTATAAGTTACTAAGAATAAACTATAATTGGTCGCACGGAACAGTGTGATACCGGATTAACCCTTCCATCGGGCTTTGGAGAATCTTACCGATGTTGACGCCCGTTTCCTGTGCGGCTTCCTGCAATATCTCCCTGTAACAATAAGCTACCGAACCGATGAAATGTGCCGGATACTGTGCATAGTCATATTGCATCACATTTCTTCGTAGGAAAGCGATGAAACTGTTGAGGACTAACCGGCGGATACCAGGCTCTTCCAAATGCTGTGCGATGAAAGGAGAAAGGCTTGCCAAAAAACGGTTCGGGAAAGGTTGACGGTAGACCCGGTCGATGATTTCGGGAGCTGTCAGGTCGAATTGTTTGAGGAATGCTTCCTTTACGGCAGGGGAGAGTTGGTTTTTCAGGATATCACCTACTAACAATTTTCCCAGCACTGCGCCGCTTCCTTCGTCGCCTAAGATAAATCCCAGTGGTGAGACGTTGTTGACAATTTCTTTTCCATTGTAAAAGCAGGAGTTGGAACCTGTTCCGAGGATACAGACAATACCTGCCTCGTGTCCGCATAGCCCGCGGGCAGCAGCCAACATATCCGAATAGGCTTTGATGTTGCCGACAATGGGTAAACTGTCGGCAATCGCCCGCCGGATGACGGGGGCTTTTTCGGGTGTACAGCCTGCACCGTAGAAATAGACGGAGTTAATCGTTCCTTCCGGTAGTTGCGGCAGGAGTGAATGGGTCAGCTCCTGTTGAACTTCTTCTTCCGATTGGAAGAAAGGGTTGAGCCCTTTCGTTCCGATTCGTTTGATAGGTGTGTCGTTGAGTACGACACACCAGTCGGTCTTGGTAGAACCGCTATCTGCAATCAGTATCATATTTTGATGTATATTTTCTTTTTATATAATATATATCCTATTGCCCAGTTGAGCAGGACGAATAGTATGGCATAAGCAAGGGAGCCCCCTTCATTCCCGAAAACGGGTTGTAGGGCACTGGTATAAAAGGCTTGCTGTAAGGAAGTGCTTTCTCCCTGGCAAGTGACGGTTATGACGCCTAGCAGGATGGCGAGAACATCTGCCAGTACATAGATAAAAAGCGGATTCACTCCGAAAGACTCGAAGAAATGGCTCCATTTCTTGTATCCTTTTATGTCGATTATCCAAACAAGTAAAGCCAGCATACTGGAACCTAGTCCGCAAGTGACCAGGACAAAAGTCGGTGACCATATCTTTTTGTTGAACGGGCAGCCGTAGCTGAGCAAAAAACCTGCGAAAGTGAGGATAGTTCCGATAAGGAAGAGCCGTTCTAGTTTTTCGCGGATATCTTTTACTTCCATCAATAGTTTGCCGACGCAGAAACCTATCAGTACGTGTGCGATAGAGGGGATAGTGCTGAGAAGCCCTTCCGGGTCGATGTGGTTGTCCTGATACATGTGTGCGTCTCCAAGGATGCTGCGGTCTACAATGGAAAGAATGTTTGTTTCATTGTAGGCGAATCCGTTGCCGGTGATGAGGATGATAAAGTAGCCTGCCAATAATACAAAAATCAGATAAGGTATATACTTGTGTTTGATAAGCAAAGCGATTAATGCGGACGCTCCGTAGCAAAGGGCAAGTCGCTGCATCACTCCCAAAACCCGGATTTGGGCAAAGGGGAGCGGGTCGTGATGGTAGCAAAGCAAGGCAAACCAGTTGATGGCAATGCCGATAAGGAAAATGACGATGGTTCTTTTGATAATCTTCAGGGCAGCGGGGGTACTGAACGTGAAGTTATACTTTCTGAGTGAGATGTAGGTAGAGATTCCCATAATAAACATGAAGAAAGGGAAAACCAGGTCTGTGGGGGTAAGACCGTTCCATTGAGCATGTTTAAGAGGAGAATATACGTATCCCCAAGACCCCGGATTATTTACCAGAATCATTCCTGCGATGGTAATGCCCCGCATTACATCGAGTGCCAGCAGGCGTTTGTTACTTGTTACATTCATGACTGTTACTTGTTAATGTGTTAAGTTATTAAGTAAATTGTTTATTGTTTCTTTCCAAAAGAATCATCCAACCGGTTGCGAATCATTAATGAAGCGATAATGCCGGGTATGGTACAAATACATACCCAGATAAAGAAGCTGGTGTAACTGGTGTGTTCCTGTATCCAGCCTGCGGGCATTCCCGGAATCATCATGCCCAGTGCCATAAATCCGGTTCCGATTGCGTAATGGGCAGTCTTGTGCTCGCCTTCCGCAATATAAATCAGATAAAGCATATAAGCTGTGAAGCCGAAGCCGTAGCCCAGTTGCTCGATAGCTACACAGATGGCTATAAACAGGGGATTATCCGGAGTGGTGGCAGCCATCCATACGTATAAAATATCCGGCAGGTTGATGGCTAGTGCCATGGGGAGTATCCATTTCCTGAATCCGTCTCGTGAAACAAGGAAACCGCTGATAATTCCACCGACTAGCAGGGCTATGACACCTATCGTGCCGTAAATCATGCCGACTGTCGCCGTAGATAATCCCAGTCCGCCTTTATCCGTAGTATCGAGCAGGAAAGGAGAGGCTATTTTGGTTAATTGCGACTCTCCCAAACGGTAGGTGAGCAGGAAGAAGAACATAAGTCCCAAATGCTTTTTTTTGAAGAAAGTGACGAAAGTCAGGAGAAAATCTTCCAATAACTTTCCCGGTGTCAGTCCGGGGCGTTTGACATCAGAACTGGGGCGGGGCAGAATAAAGCGATGGTATAGGGTAAGCGCAAGAAATAATCCTGCCATAAAGTAAAACGTGATGCTCCATGCCAAAGGAATGTTGTTTTGCGATGTCTCCAACCATCCTGCCAGCATCACAAGAATACCTTGACCGAAAATATTGGCGAGCCGGTAGAATGTATTTCGGATACCTACAAAGAAAGATTGCTCTTTGTTGTTGAGCCCGAGCATATAGAAACCGTCCGCTGCTATGTCATGCGTAGCCGAACTGAACGCCAACAGCCAGAAAAAGGCAAGGGTGAATTGCACATAGTGGGGCGTAGGAATAAAAAAGGCTATTCCTGCAAATCCGGCAGCAATGAGTCCTTGCATGGCGATAACCCAGGCACGCTTCGTTTTAACCAAATCGACGAAAGGACTCCACAAAGGCTTGATAGTCCAGGGGAGATAAAGCCAGGAAGTATATAAGGCTATTTCCGTATTGGATAATCCCAGGCGCTTGTACATGATGACGGCAATAGTCATTACCGCTACATAGGGCAGCCCTTCTGCAAAGTAGAGGGTTGGAATCCAGCTCCAGGGATTTTTGTTTATGGTTGGCGTTGTCATGGTATCAGTCTGATTTTATTTATATTGTCTCTCAATCATACTACCGGGGTAGTAGTGAGATAGTATCTCTTCGTATTTATAACCTTGTTCTCCCATTACGGCAGCACCAATCTGGCAAAGTCCCACTCCATGTCCCCATCCGGCGCCGGTGAGGATAAAGCGGGAAGGGATTTTTTGCTCTTCTTCTTTGTATTCCTTATCCACAACGAAGGCTGAACTGTAGAGATGAGAGGTCGATAGCGTGCGGCGTATTTCCAGTTCTTTTCCGATGGTGAGTGTGCGTAGCGTGCCTACTATCTTCAGTCGGACGAGACGACCGGACGTTCCTCTTTCTACGGGAATTAAATCTATAATCTTCCCGAAATCAATGCCCGAGCGTTTGTGAATCAGTTCGGACAGTTCTTCTTGGGAATAGCTTACCTTCCAACGATAGAAGTCCGCAGTCTCCTGGTCGTAGTTATTTAAAACCTGACTGAGAATCTTCTTGTCCTGTGTATTGCAGAATGCGACGGGCGAAGTGCGTATCCACTTGTCGGCTTCGGCTTCTATGGTCAGGTCAGGAAGTTTGTTTGTAGTTTGGCTGTCCCGTTGTCCGATAAGATAGGGATGCCTTACATTCTCCCAGCAGTTCTGGAATTCTTCGAAAGCGCCGCCGCAACATTTGGAGAAGCGGGCGTCACAAATCTTTCCTTCATACATAAGCACCTCACCCCGTGTAGCGGAAACAGCCTCAATAGCCCGTGACGTTGAGGCACGTGTGATTCCTTGATAACGCTGGCAATGGTCATCGGCACATACGTCAAAGTTCTTGTGTGCTTCATGGTCATACCATTTGATAAGTTGAGAGTGGGCTGCGTTATCCGGCTGCACAGTAACTCTCAATTCTCCATTCTCAACTCTCAATTTATTCAACAGCCAGCTTCGGGAGATAACCGCATGTGCTTTCAGGAGTTCCAAAGAAGCCGTTACGCTCATTTCTGATGAAATCACGCTGGTGAGATAATCTTCGATGGAAATTATATTGATGGCGGTCAGCTTGTCGTCTTCAACGATAATCTTCAATTCACCTTTGAATCTCTGAACTTCTTTACGTTCCCAATGGAAATTGATACCGATGGTTACATCCTGCAATTCAAAAAAAGAAGACGTAGTTTGTTGGGGAGTGAAGGACAATTCATCATATTCTTTTTCCTGCCAATAGATTTTCCCTTTCCGATAAACGGCTTGCTGTATTCCGGAGATTGCTATTCCACCAGAAGAAATGAATTCATCCGGGAAAGAGAATTGAATCTCTTTCCCGGAAAGAATACCAACTGCTATTTGAGGCTCTGTCATAAGGCGGCTTTAATGCGTTCTGCTATTTCTTGTAGTTTTTCTTTAGATATCGATACTTCCTGATAGATATCATATACCTTTTCAGGAGTCAGTTTCTCCATATCCTCTTCGCGTACTATAGGGAATATGCCGTTCATTTCAGCAATAGCAGGACTGATGAGAATTTGTTCGTTTCCTTTTGCGAAATAGCAGTCAGGACGGTGTTTGCTGCGTAAGAAGATGCAGCATTTGTAAGGGTATCTGGTTGCGGTTTCAAGTTCGTCTTCGTAGTTATCTCCCAAAAAATCTTTGGTGCATTCCGAGCCATACCAGGCAAGAATATTCATCATGGGTTCCTTGCCGTTGCTATCGGCGGATAAAATGTCGTAAATCAAATGAAAGGTCTTTGACATTGTTTCCTTACTATCCGCTTGAACATTGATTAAGCTGGCCGGTGCGCATACATAATTTATTTGTAACTGATCGTCGTCTATTAAATCCGTACAATCGTTGGAGAGATCGTAAGAAATTCCAGCCATATATTCTTCTTTTGTACAGGCTTGAAAATGGGCATGATCGGGAGCGGAAGCACCACATTCCGGCCCGTTATACATGAGGAAGTACTCTCTCATGATGTCGGTAAATTCTATCATGTCATCAAAATATCCTGCTATGGATTGTGGGCGGTGTTCTTTGTCCGCGATGGTGAAGTGGTGTTTAAATACGGGGTAGGGGTTGACCAGTATCTGATAATTCTTATAGCTGAGGAATTCTTGTTCTTGCGGACGGTTTTTCTGGCAGAGGAAACAAGGTCGTGAGTGAACAGAGGCAGTATCTGTTTGTGCCGTAGCCGAAAGAATACGTTTCGGGTTAAGGAACGCACCTGCTTCTATGAGGGTCTTGCCTATCCATTTGGAGAGATCTCTTTTTTGCTTTTTATATTGTTCCAATGTCCGATAATTCTCTTTGGCAAGTTCCCATGAAAGGGTCTGCTTTTGGAATAACTGTTCGATTTCCTGCTGAAAATTCTCTAATGTCGTTTTTTGTTGCAGGATGCGCTGTTCCAATTCCCACGTACGGAGCCGGTCTTTGTATAGATTATTCCGGTTGACTTTCTCAACAGGCAACGCGGCATCCGAATTACCTTCCCAACGGCGGCAGAGGTAAACGACATCATACACCCGCCCGATTTGATAGTCGTGTGAGATTCTCAGGCCGAGTGCATAGTCCTCTCCGTAACTTGTGTTCGGCACATTGATTTCCCGAAGAATTGGAGTATAAAAAGCTCTCGGTGCTCCCAGACCATTAATGCGCAAGGCGTTATTCCGTCCGTTATCGGGTGTCCATTCTTTATGGTCGATGATGCCGGGAGCTATCTCGTTCATGTTGAAGTCCGTCATCATGTAAGTGCCGATAACCATCGCGCAATTCTGTTCATAGAAAGCATTAACCATAATTTGCAGCGCATGTTCGTCTTTATACACGTCGTCGCTATCCAGTTGGACGGCAAACTTTCCGCATTTCTCGTGATGGATACCTACATTCCAACATCCGCCTATACCGAGGTCATCTCTTTCGGGAATGACGTGAATCAGTCGCTTGTCCGAACTAAGTTCACGCAGAGCTTCACTGGTTCCGTCTGTCGAATGGTTGTCGATGACAATGACATTGAACGGAAAGGTCGTTTGCTGGTTCAGTGCCGAGCATACGGCATCTTTGATTGTGCGAATACGGTTGCGTACGGGTATAATAACAGAAGCTTCATATTCAAAAGTATGGGAAGAGAAGTCTACGGGACAGAAGTTGGGATAAAGATATCCGCCGATCTCCTTCAAATGCCTGGTGCATGCCTGTTCCATTTCAATCTGTACCTGACGGTTTTTAGGATCTACATAATCGAACTGCTTCTCACCGCTTTTCCGCTTGTCGCTTTCTACTTCGGTATATAGATATTCGTTGATATGTACCAGTTTGTTCTTTTGGGATATTTTGAGTCTCAAATCATACAAGCCTGCATATTGATATTCCTCTTCCGTATCTTTTATCGCTTCCTTGAATGTGTTGGCATTGAACAGTAATACCGAACCGAAATCGAAATCATCTCGTAGGCTACCGGGTTGATAGTCAATGACCGGAGCAGGTTTTAGCACACCGTCCACTTGTTGGTAATGATCTGCATAGACCATGCCTGCTTGGGTCATTTCCATGACTTGAACCATTCTTTCAAGAGCGAACATGCCTAGTCGCAGCGCAGTACGTTTGGTGTAAACTAAAGTATATGCTTTATCAGAATGTTCTGCAATAGCCCGCATCGCTTGTGTCGATTGCATTTTCTCTACGGAGATGAGTTCGCATCCGGGGATGCAGACATTGGTAATCGGTGATGCCAATAAATAAATCTTGTCTACCAGTGTCGATGCTCGTAACTCCTTAACCGTCTGCATCGTTTCTTCCAACCTGCTGAAAGGAAGAAAACAGTTGATTGTTGTTTTCATTATTTTATTTCTTGTTTTGTAGTATGAGTTGTGAAAGATGTTTCTTTGTCTTGTCTTTTGATGAGCAAACAAAGCCCGAGGAATGTGAACAGGGCATTGATAATCAACAACTCGTAACTGATTTGGTAACCGTTGAACCAGGCTTCCGAATTTCTTTGCAGGATATAGCAAAGTGCAGGGGAAGCGATAGCTACCAACGGGATATATTTATCATAAACTTGTTTCTTGGTGAAGATGCCGAAAGCAAACAACCCTAAAATAGGGCCGTACGTATAACTTGCCAATGTGTAAATCGCGTCAATCACACTGGTATTGTTCAGCAGATTGAAAACAAAAATAACTGATCCCATGACAACTGCCATACCGATATGTACATGCTTTCGTATCTTGCTGAGTGCGGCTTCTCCTTTTTTCTGCGCATGCAGAATGTCTACGGTAAAGGAAGTAGTCAGTGCCGTCAAGGCAGAGCCCGCCGCAGAATAGGCGGAAGCTATCAACCCGATAATGAACAATATCCCGACTATACCGGGAAAATAATCTCCGGTAGCGACCATCGGAAATAGCTCATCGCTTTTTCCCGGATTCTCAATACCCTGCTGCGCTGTAAAAGTATAAAGCAACACTCCCAGCATCAGGAAAAGCAGAATGACAAAGAACTGCGAAATGCCGCTTGTAATCATGTTCTTCTGCGAGTCCCGGAAATTCTTGCAACTGAGATTGCGCTGCATCATATCCTGGTCTAGCCCGTTCATGGCAATGACGGTGAATACCCCTGCCAGAAATTGCTTGAAGAAATACCGCTTGTCATTGACATCATCAAAAAAGAATGTCTTGGAGAAGTCACTGTCCGAAATCGTAGTGACCAGACCGTTGAAATTCAGATGCAGACTGGAAGCGATGTAATAGATACAAAGGACGACAGAAACTACCAGGCAGAATGTTTTCAGGACATCTGTCCATATCAATGACTTCACCCCGCCGCGGAATGTATAGAGCCATACGATAAATACGGTTAGGATAACATTCAGCAAGAACGGGAGATGAAAAGGTTCGAAGATAAGCAGTTGCAATGTCAGGCAAACGAGAAAGAGCCGGACGGCTGCCCCCAACATCTTTGAAATAAAGAAGAACCATGCGCCCGTCTTATAGGATGAACTTCCGAACCTGTTTTCCAGATATTCGTAAATGGAAACTAAATTCATGCGGTAAAAGAGAGGAACGAGCACAAACGCTATGATAATCTGTCCGACTATAAATCCGAGTACCATTTGCAGATAAGAAAAGCTGCTTGCCTGCACCATACCCGGAACGGAAACGAAAGTAACCCCGGAGATTGTGGAACCGATCATGGCAAAGGCTACGATATACCAAGCTGATTTGCGATTCCCTACAAAGAATCCTTCATTGTCGGCTTTGCGTCCTGCTATATAAGAAATAGTGAACAGGATTATAAAGTATGCCACAATAGTAATAGATATGACGGCTGGGCTCATTATCTGCTGTTTAAATTCGTTTGGAGATAAAATATCTTGAATTATGTAGCAAATATAGCTGTTTTCGATGATATAATCCAATAAACAGATGTAATAAAGAGCATTCTTCTTCTATACAAATTATCAGCCAGTGTTTTTTCTCAACCATTCTCACCCCTATGAGAAAAAATACTCATACCTATGAGAAAATTTTCTCATAGGTATGAGTATTTTTTCTCGTAAGAGTGAGAATAACCCCTCGCCAGAGCATGCTGACAAGGGGATTATGTGGAACTCAAATGGATTATTGTTTCTTGTAAAGAAGGTATTTCTTGGATGCACCGGCATAGATGCCAGTATTTTCAAAATCACATAGGATGCTTCGGGTATCTTTGGAAACCTTGGGAATACATACATCTACTTTGACACACGACTGGCTTTGTGCAGGGTCGGCAATATGCAATTCCGCATTGTCCTGATGGGTGTTTTTGAGCATTAGTGTACATGCTTTGTCCACCTTTACGGTAATCTCCTTATGAGTGAAAGTTCCTTTCCTATAAAATACCATTTGCCAGATATTCAGCTTTTTGTGTCTTACAATCTGCATCGAATCCGTATTGACTAGGATTTCAACAGGATTCTTTTTATTGTATGTGTCCATCTGCCGGGCGGAAGTTATCCCCGGTATTATGATATATGCATAGGTGGCGTTGTGAGGAGTAGTTCCGTGGTCAAATCCAAGAGTGAAGACTTCCCGGTGTTGCATCTCTTTCGATTCGGTATGGTTAATGTCATACCATGAGCCTGCTTGTTGCTCATTGTTCAGGTATATTCGCCCGCCTTGCGGAAAAATATATCCGATTCCGTCATGTAAAGTCCAGTCGGGAGAATCGTAGGAAAATTCTCCTTTCTTTATAGCTGTTTGTTTCTTGTTCTGTGATACTAGTATATTCTTGTCGTTCAGCAGGCATTGGTTGATTGTAGTGTATATAGGCGCGTGAGAAGTAGAATTGATTCCTGCTCCTAAACATACCACTTCATTATCGAAGAAGAACCATGCTTTTTTAGCACCGGTATTGACTCCTGCATAGTTATCTGTGTAGGAGTAGGCGGATACTCCGTAGATACTGTCGGATACGCCGCCGGCAAAAGTCGATGTTCCCCTGGTCTGCCAGTCGCTTGCAGCCATCGGAATCGTATCCAGTTGCGGAGCGGTTGTTCCGGGGATTCTGCACCAGTTCCATACGGGAAGGATATTGGCGTATTCGTTGCCTTGTGTTGCTATATTGGTGCATCCGTCCGACAGGAAATAAGTCTTTAAGTTTTCTCCGTTACCGTATTCGCAACGCATGGTGCGGGTGGATACCATGCGGACGTCGAAAGTATATCCGGGACGTACGTGCAGGGTATAATCTCCCCGGAAATAATGTGTGTGCAGTGGTTGTAATTTATAATCGGCAGGCTGCTTACCTTTCAGGCGTGCGATGATGGTCTTATATTCGTCGGCATGTTCCGGATCGAGAACAATCATCCGTTCGGCAAACAGCGCAGTGGCACTTTTGTCGGTTATATCTTTCCGGCTTATACCTCTGCCGAGTACGTCGAAGAGCATGTGTTGTCCCCGAATGGTCTGGTAATAAGTCCCGCGCATGAATTTGCTCAGAATCCGTATCTTTTCGGCATCCAACGCATATCGGGTTCCTTGCGTGTACATGGCTACCTGTGTGGTTCCTTTCAGAATTTCATCACCGTATCCGCCGATATAAAGCTGTACCCCATGTTGAAAGTAAGAGTTGTCATGTTGGAAACCTTCTTTGACTGTGTATTCTATCGGGCTGTAAGCATTTTCGAGAGCCGTTTTCAAGTCGGTTTCGTTCTTTTCCAGACAGGCACGGTAAATCCAGTGAAGCGCAATGTCTGTCCGGTTGGCACCCGTCCATTTGGCAGGATCTCCGCCATCTTTACGTATGCGTTGCAAGGTTTTGGTTTCCAGTGCTGCCGGTATCTGTTTTTGACCGGTACGCATCTGTATAAGCAATATGCCGATTTTCTGTGGTTCGGCAATTTGGTTGTACCACCAGTTGTTACAGTGCGGATTACGTTCATACCAATATTCCAGTCCTTTCACTATCTTATTGTAAATGTCCTCGCTCTGATAGTAAGTGTTCTGCGGATTGGTATAGGCAAAAGCAAAATCATACAGTCGGTTTATGTGGATGAGAGGCTCCCAATTGGTGCGGTCGCGGCGGCTGTAGTCTACATCGGTAAAACAGCCTTTGTCGGAGTTGTATTTGTTTAAAGCCTCGCCAATAAGTGGATTTTGTGCAAAATCTTTTCTTATTTTCTCCATTAGAGTTTCAAATTCATCATGATTGGAGATAACTTGCTTGTTGACTGTATTCTTATTGCTATCAGCTATGACAGGTGCAGACGTACATAAGATTAAAAGTAATATTCCGATAATGCGGCAAATAAGTTTCATGCTGGTTTTATTTTAAATGGTTGTATCAAGTCATTGCGGGACAAAGATATGGAAAACTATTGAATGAAAAAACAAGACTTCCAGTTTTGAGTGAATGTAAAGAAACAAACTGGGACTGTGGATGATAAAAAATGCCGGTTGTAATGGAAGTTACAGCCGGCATCCCATTTAGGATAGAACGTATCTTATTTATTTTTCATCATTCTGACGAATTTCCACTCGGCGGATCTTGCCGCTGATTGTTTTCGGAAGTTCTTCCACAAATTCAATCACACGCGGATATTTATAAGGAGCAGTCACTTTCTTCACATGATTCTGTAATTCCTTAATCAGTTCCTCTCCGGCACGTGCTTTATAGTCTTTGGATAGAACAATCGTAGCTTTTACTACTTGGCCGCGAATCTCATCGGGCACTCCGGTAATAGCACATTCCACAACAGCCGGATGAGTCATCAACGCACTTTCCACTTCGAACGGGCCGATGCGGTAACCGGAGCTCTTGATAACGTCGTCTGCACGACCGACAAACCAAAGGTAGCCGTCTTCGTCTTTCCAGGCAACGTCTCCAGTATAATAGATACCATCATGCCAGGCTTCGTGTGTACGTTCCGCATCGCGGTAGTACTCTTTGAAAAGTCCGAGAGGCTTGCCTTTGCTGGTGCGGATTACGATTTGTCCCTGCTCTCCGGCTTCAACCGAACGGCCTTCGTGGTCGATCAGGTCAACATCGTATTGCGGATTCGGCAGTCCCATGCTTCCCGGTTTCGGTTCCATCCAAGGCATGGTGGCGATAGTCAGGGTAGTTTCCGTCTGTCCGAAACCTTCCATCAGTTTGATACCTGTCAGTTTCTTGAATGTCTCGAATACGGCAGGATTCAGAGCTTCACCGGCAATCGTACAGTATTTGAGTGAAGACAAGTCGAACTTCGTCAGGTCTTCGTGAATCAGGAAGCGGAAGATAGTAGGCGGCGCGCAGAGGGAAGTGACATGATAATTCTGTATCATTTCCAAAATGGCGGCGGGAGTGAATTTCTCGTGGTCATACACGAAGATGTTTGCCCCGGCAATCCATTGTCCGTAAAGTTTCCCCCATACGGCTTTTCCCCAGCCCGTATCAGCGATGGTAAGGTGAAGGCTGTTCTCGTCCAGATTATGCCAGAAGCTGCCTGTTACGATATGACCTAACGGATAGGTAAAATCATGTGCCACCATTTTAGGTTCGCCGGTAGTGCCGGAAGTGAAATACATCAGCGAAATATCATCGTTGGTATTTGCATGCCTCGGACGTACGAACGGGGCGGCATTCTCTATTCCTTGATGGAAATCTTCGAAACCTGCGGGGATTTCCGGACCGACACTGACCAGTTTCTCGACAGTCGGGCAGTCGGGAAGGGCATCTTTGATATGTTGCAGGATGATTCCTTCACCGGCGGCTACAATCATTTTGATGTCGGCAGCGTTGCAACGGTAGATAATATCCTTTTTTGTCAACAGGTGAGTGGCGGGGATAACGGTTGCTCCCAGCTTGTGAAGGGCAATGGTGCTGTACCAGAACTCGTAACGGCGTTTCAGAATCAGCATCACCATGTCGCCGCGACCGATGCCCAGGCTTTGGAAGTACGAGGCGGTCATGTCCGTATAGCGCTTCATGTCGGCAAATGAGAACTGGCGGCTCTCGCCTTTGTCATTTGTCCAGAGCAATGCGTTCTTGTCGGGTTGTTCGGCAGCCCAGGCATCTACTACGTCATAACCGAAGTTGAAGTTCTCCGGGACGTTTATTTTCAAGTTTTTGTTGAAGTCCTCTTGTGAACTGAAAGAGGTCTGTGATAAAAATCTTTCTACCATGATATTATTACATAATTACTGCCAGAAAACGTACCGTTTTGCCATCGAGCGCTTTCATGCCATGTGGGAGTTTGGAATTAAAATAGATACTGTCGCCTTGGTTGAGGATGATTTCTTTGCCTTCGATATTGATAAGCATGCGTCCTTCAATCACAAGGTTGAATTCTTGTCCGTTGTGTTTGTTATAATGGATAGGTTCGTCGTCCCCTTTCGGTTCAACGGTAACGATGAACGGGTCGGCAGTGCGGTTCATGAAGCCCGATGCCAGTGACTGGTATTTATAGGCTTTCGTACGTTCAATGCTGACGCCTTTGCCGGCACGGGTTACGAAATAACTGCTCATCTTAGGTTCTTCGCCGAACATCAGGGCGTCGAGGGCAACATTATACGTACGTGCAATCTTCTGCAGCATGCTGACAGAAATGTCGTATTCTCCTGTTTCTGCAAGCCGGTATTCTTCAGCAGAGATGTCGCTGTCGCGGGCAATGTCCTCAGAAGTCAGTTCCAGTACATCACGCAATCCGCGAAGGCGTTCTGCTATCTGTTTAATTTGGTCATTCATACAAGTAGTCGGTATTTTATGATTAATAATTTTGTGGTTTTATTTGGATGCTTTCATCGCTTGGATGATAGCGGAAGTGAAGCCGTTATGCTCCAGTTCATTGATTCCTTTGATAGTGATTCCGCCCGGGGTAGTCACTTTGTCGATTTCTACGCTGGGGTGGGTGTCATTATTCAGAATCAGTGCGGCTGCCCCTTTCAGTGATTGGGCTACCATGGTCATGGCGTCTTTCGGGCGGATACCCATTTCGATGCCGGCTTGCATGGCTGCTTGCACGTATTTCAGAACGTAGGCGATGCCACAGGAAGCCAGTGCGGTGGCTGCCGCTATCTTGTCTTCGGGGATGAGCATCACGGTGCCCATTTCCTTGAAGAGTTGGAGAACGAATTTATCCTGTTCGTCGTTGGTATTTCGTGCGGCAACGAGTGTCATGCTTTCCAGTTCGCTGATAGCGGTGTTGGGGATAAGGCGGAACATCGGCATTTCCGGTGATACCACATAATGCGCCAGTTCCTCGAAACTGATGCCGGCGGCTACCGAGATAAGTATCTGTTTGCTTTTTAGTTTCAACTCGCGCATTACGGGTTGCATGAACCAAGGCTTTACGGCAAGGATAACGATGTCTGCTCCCAGCGCCGCTTCGGCATTGTTGTGAGTTGTAGAGATACCCGGAAATTCTTTTTTCAATTGTTCCAGTTTGCCTGCACTGGGGTTGGATATGATGATATCCGAGTCTTCTATCAGACTTCCTTTTGCCAGGCCGCGAGCGATGGAACCGCCCATATTGCCTGCACCGATGATAGCTATTTTCATATTACGCTTGTTTTTAATGAGTTGTCATAGACAAAGGTAACGGTAAATTGCGAAAAAACAAAAAGCAGCCTGAATAAGAAATAAATTTCTACTAAAGGCTGCTTTTATCGTTGGCTGTTTATTAATCAAATGAGCGTTTAGAGTACCTTCTTGAAGCGCGCGAGGAACTCGTCTGCTTCTTCCATGCTGAGGCAGAGAGGGGGCAGAAGACGAAGTACATTCGTGCCGCTTGCTCCGGTAAATACATGCTCGTCATAGATGAGACGGCTGCGCAGTTCTTTGATGGGTTCCTCGAATTCAAGCCCGATCATAAGCCCGCGTCCGCGTACTTCCTTGATTTGCGGGAATTTCTTGAGTTCTTCCAGCAGATAGTTACCTACTTTAGCTGCATTCTCTACCAGACTTTCCTGTTCGATGGCATCCATCACAGCGATGGCTGCCGAACATGCCAGATGGTTTCCGCCGAAAGTAGTTCCTAATTGCCCGTACACAGGTTTGAACATCGGGCTGATAAGAACGCCTGCCATCGGGAATCCGTTTCCGATACCTTTGGCTACGGTGATAATATCCGGCTTGATGTCATTGTATTGGTGGGCGAAGAATTTACCGCTACGTCCGTATCCGCTCTGAATTTCATCGAGAATCAGGATAGTTCCTGTTTCGGTACATACTTTGCGGAGTTCCTGCATGAATTCGGTAGTCGGTATCTTGATACCCCCTACACCTTGTATTCCTTCAATGATAATGGCGCAAGTATCTCCCTTGGACAGTTCTTGCTTCATCGCTTCGATGTCGTTCAGCGGAAGATAAGTGACGTGTCCGTTGTTGTTGATGGGAGCGATGATGGACGGATTGTTGGTTGCTTCTACTGCTAGTGAAGTACGTCCGTGGAAAGCTTTGTTGAAAGATACGATTTTAGTGCGTCCGTTGTGGAACGAAGCCAGTTTCAAGGCATTTTCGTTGGCTTCGGCACCGCTGTTGATAAGAAACAGGCTGTAATCATCGTAGCCGGAAATCTTTCCCAGTCGTTCGGCTACTTCCTGCTGAAGCTTGTTGATTACCGAGTTCGAGTAGAAACCAAGTTTGGCTACCTGGTTACTAATCATCGCTACATAGTGGGGATGTGCGTGTCCGATAGAGATAACGGCATGACCGCCGTAGAGATCCAGATATTCTGTTCCGTTCTCGTCCCATACCTTACAGCCATCACCTTTGACTATGTTGATATTATATAAAGGATATACGTCGAATAAATTCATAATTCTTTTGTTTTTAAAAAGCCGATGGCTTTAAGCGCAGTCCTACGGTTTCTTCCAGGTTGAACATCAGGTTCATGTTATGAACGGCCTGTCCGCTGGCACCTTTCAGCAAATTGTCGATACAGGAGATTATCAACAGCTTGTCGCCATGTTTCTCGAGGTGTAATAGACACTTGTTGGTATTGACTACTTGTTTGAGGTCTATATTCTTGTCTACGATGTGTACAAACGAGTCTTTCGCATAATATTCTTCGTACATACGGACGATTTCTTCCAGTGACACTTTGGTCTTTACTACTATCGTAGCGAAGATGCCGCGCGGGAAGTCGCCCCGGTATGGAATAAAATCAATGTCCGAATCAAAACTGTTCTGCAACTGTTGCAGTGACTGTTTGATTTCCGGTACATGCTGATGGTCGAATGCTTTGTACACACTCATGTTATTGTTTCTCCAACTGAAATGACTGGTAGCTCCCGGTTTCACTCCGGCTCCGGTACTTCCCGTAATGGCGTTTACCATTACGTCGTCTGTCAACATCAGATTCTTTGCCAGCGGAAGCAAACCTAACTGGATGCAAGTGGCGAAACAACCGGGATTCGCTACATGCTTTGCCGTACAGGTGGCGCGGCGGTTCAGTTCCGGCAGACCGTAGATGAAGTCATGGTCGTCACTCTTGATACGGTAGTCCATGGAGAGGTCGATAATCTTCAGGTCTTCCGGTATGTTGTGGCTTTCCATGAATTTCTTTGTGTCGCCGTGGGCTGTGCAAAAGAAAAGAACGTCGATTTCGTCCAGAGGTAATTGGTCGGTGAATCTGAGGTCTGTTTCTCCATATAAGCCTTCGTGTACGTCGGTGATTCTGTTTCCGGCATTACTGCTGCTGTTGATAAATACGATTTCAGTTTCCGGATGGTTAAGCAGCAGACGGATTAATTCGCCTGCCGTGTATCCTGCGCCACCAATAATTCCTGCTTTAATCATATCTCTTCGTCTTTATGGTTGTTATAGTAAACACGCAGCGGAGTGGAGGTCACTTTGATAAAGCCTTTCGCGTCTTCGGCTGTCCAGCCTTTCTGCATTTCACCGTATTCTCCGAATTTGGTTTTCACGAGGTCGTCTTCCGATTCCACGCCTACGGTAGAGAAGGAAAGCGGACGAAGTTCAAGGATAGCCGTACCGTTCACGTTACGCTGGCTTTCCTGCAACATGGCTTCGATGTCGCGCATCACAGGTTCCAGATACTGGCTTTCGTGCAGGAACATGCCGTACCAGTTGGCTACCTGATCTTTCCAGTATTGTTGCCATTTGCTCAGTGTATATTTCTCAAGGAAGCGGTGAGCGCCGATAATCAGCATCGGAGCGGCGGCTTCGAAACCTACACGGCCTTTGATACCGATAATCGTATCTCCTACATGCATATCACGACCGATACCATAAGCGGCACCGATTTCTTCCACTTTCTGAATAGCTTTGATAGGGTCATCAAACTTCTCGTCGTTGACAGCTTTCAGTTCGCCTTTCTCGAAAGTGAGGCGGAGTTGTTCGCTACCTTCCTTTTCTACGTGTTTCAGATAAGCAGTTTCCGGCAATCCCTGTGCGGAATCGAGGATTTCGCCACCACAGATGGAAGTACCCCACAGACCTACGTTATACGAGTATTTCAGTTTGGTGAAGTCCGCGCTGAAACCATGCTTGTTCAGATAGTCGATTTCTTCCTGACGACTCAATGCCATGTCACGGGTTAGCGTGATGATTTCCACATTTGGAGCCAGTACAAGGAAAGTCATGTCGAAACGAATCTGGTCGTTACCTGCTCCGGTAGAACCGTGGGCGATAGCGTCCGCGCCGATTTCGTTGGCATAACGTGCGATAGCCAATGCCTGAAAGATACGTTCGGAACTGACCGAAATCGGATAAGTACCATTACGCAGCACATTTCCGTAAACCATATATTTCAAGCTCTTCTCGTAGTATTCCTGAGTGACGTCTATCGTTACATATTTCGCAGCTCCCAGTTTATAGGCGTTCTCTTCATTCGTTTTCAGTTGTTCTTCACTGAAACCGCCCGTATTGGCACAAGCTGCATATACTTCGTAACCTTTTTCTTTGGCGAGGTACATGACGGTGAACGATGTGTCCAGTCCGCCGCTGAATGCCACCACTACTTTTTTCTTCTTTTCTTCCATAGTGCTGTATATTTTTAAATGTTATTTCTTTCTTGTTCTTTTTTTATGTTCCGCGGTTCTGTCGGGTCGTACAGCATGGCTGTGCAGATACAGAACTTACGGTTCTTGGCAACCAGAATATCGTGGTTGATGCATCCTTCGCATCCTTTCCAGAAAGCCTCGTCGTCTGTCAGTTCGTTGAAGGTGACGGGGACGTAGCCCAGTTCCGTATTCATCTTCATCACGGCTGCACCGGAAGTCAGACTGAATATTTTCGCTTTTGGCCATCGGAGACGTGCCAGTTGAAAAGAAGCCTGTTTGATACGCTTTGCCAGCCCTAAACCACGGAAATCGGGATGAACAATCAGACCGGAAGTAGCTACATATTGCTTGTTTCCCCATGACTCGATGTAGGTGAATCCTGCGAATTCTTCTCCGCGGAGTGCAATAATGGCTTTTCCTTCTCTCATTTTTGTCGCTACGTATTCGTGTGTGCGTTCCGCGATTCCGGTTCCTCTTACGGCGGCAGCATTTCTGATAGTTTCCAAAATAGTGTCAACGTAAACCTCATGTGAGGCGTCGGCTACCATAACATCTATTTGTTGAGTGTCCATTTCTTTATATATATAATATAGGTATAATTATTCGATATTCGGAATGATGAGTGACAAGAGCTGACGTATCTTGCTTGTGGCAACCCCTTCACGCAACACCAGCATAATCGTATCGTCTCCGGCAATGGTTCCGAGAATTTCGGTGAACTCATTGTTGTCGATGTCATAAGCCATGCTGCTGGCATAACCGGGACGGGTGCGGATAACGGCGATGTTACCGGAGAACTGCAAAGAGATAAATCCGTTGTTGCGTAACATTTCACCGGCACTCTGGTCGGTAGAACGTTTATACATAATGTTGTTCGGCAGTACATATACGTACTTTCCGTTCATACTGGCAGCCTTGGCTACTTTCAATTGTTTCAAGTCGCGGGAGAGGGTGGCCTGTGTCAGTTCGAAGCCTTCGCGGTTCAGCTCTTGCAGCAGTTCTTCCTGCGAACCGACCTCCTTGCTTGAGATAATCATTTTGATGGCGTCTAACCGATTTGCTTTCTTCTTCATTGTATAATTATTCTAATAACGCTGCAAAAGTATGCAATATTTGGGAGAAAATATGCATAAAACCATGCTTTTTTTGCATAAAAGTGAAAAATATGCTAAACTGTGGAAGTTTGGTTTTCTGTTTTGTGTCAAAATGTATATCCTTTCAATCAAAATACGTAAGGAACACGAGGCGGGAATCGCCTATCTTTGCAATGTAGGTAAATGGATACCTTAAATATATAGACAGAATACCATGAAACAAAACTTTTTTGCAGTCGATCTGGGCGCAACGAGCGGCCGTACAATCTTGGGAACTTTCATTGAAGGCGGATTAAACCTCGAGGAGATTAACCGTTTCCCCAACCATCTGATTGAAGTCGGTGGGCATTTCTATTGGGATATTTATGCATTATATCGTCATATCATTGACGGCTTGAAGCTGGTGGCTCACCGTGGAGAATCTATCGCTTCTATCGGTATTGATACATGGGGAGTGGATTTTGTGTGTATCGGAAAGGACGGAAACCTGCTTCGTCAGCCTTATGCGTATCGTGACCCGCATACAGTAGGAGCGCCGGAAGCTCTTTTCTCCCGTATTTCCCGTAGCGAAGTCTATGGCAAGACGGGTATTCAAATAATGAATTTTAATTCACTTTTCCAGTTGGACGCTTTACGTCGTAATAATGACAGTGCATTGGTGGCGGCGGACAAGATTCTGTTTATGCCGGATGCATTGAGCTATATGTTGACCGGAGAAATGGTGACGGAATATACGATTGCTTCGACAGCCCAACTGGTGAATGCACAGACCCGTCGTCTCGAACCGGAACTGTTGAAAGCAGTCGGCTTGAGTGAAAAGAATTTCGGTCGTTTCGTATTTCCGGGTGAAAAGGTGGGAGTACTGACAGAAGAAGTACAGAAGATTACCGGATTGGGCGCTATCCCTGTGATTGCGGTAGCCGGACACGATACTGGTTCTGCTGTTGCCGCTGTTCCGGCATTAGACCGTAACTTTGCTTATCTAAGTAGCGGAACATGGTCGCTGATGGGTGTTGAAACGGATGCTCCGGTGATTAACGCTGAAACGGAAGCGTTGAACTTTACGAATGAAGGCGGTGTGGAAGGAACTATCCGCCTGCTGAAGAATATTTGTGGAATGTGGTTGTTGGAACGCTGCCGCTTGAATTGGGGGGATACGAGTTATCCCGAACTCATCAGCGAAGCGGATTCCTGTGAACCGTTCCGTAGCCTGATTAATCCCGATGATGATTGTTTCGCAAATCCTGCGGATATGGAGAAAGCCATAGCAGAATATTGCCATGCTACCGGACAGCCTGTTCCCGAACACCGCGGACAAGTGGTACGCTGTATCTTTGAGAGTCTGGCTTTGCGTTATCGCCAGGTATTGGAGAACTTGCGTTCGCTTTCTCCCCGCCCGATTGAGACATTGCACGTGATTGGTGGTGGTAGCCGTAACGACTTGCTGAATCAGTTTACAGCCAATGCCATCGGTATTCCGGTGGTTGCAGGCCCTTCCGAAGCTACTGCTATCGGTAATGTGATGATTCAGGCAATGGCGGCAGGAGAAGCTACGGATGTGGCAGGCATGCGCCGGTTGATAAACCGTTCCATTCCGTTGAAAACTTACCATCCGCAGGATACGGAAGCGTGGGATACGGCTTATATCCATTTTAAAAACTGTATCCGATAATTTAATAAATAACCGACAGAATAATCATTTTAAACAATAGAATATCATGAAAAAAGAAGAACTGATTCAGAAAGCGTATGAGATTGCTGTGGAACGTTATGCAGCAGTAGGTGTAGACACCGAACAAGTATTGAAAACTATGCAGGATTTCCATCTGTCGCTTCATTGTTGGCAGGCTGACGACGTAGCAGGATTCGAAGTACAGGCCGGCTCATTGACAGGCGGTATTCAGGCTACCGGTAACTATCCGGGCAAAGCCCGCAACATTGACGAACTGCGTGCCGATATCTTGAAAGCCGCTTCTTATATACCGGGTACTCACCGCCTGAATCTGCATGAAATCTACGGAGATTTTCAGGGCAAGGTAGTAGACCGTGACCAGGTGGAACCGGAGCATTTTAAGAGCTGGATAGAATGGGGTAAAGAACATAACATGAAACTTGATTTCAACTCCACTTCTTTCTCACATCCGAAATCAGGTGACTTGTCGCTGTCTAATCCTGACGAAGGCATCCGCCAGTTTTGGATTGAGCATACAAAACGTTGCCGTGCGGTAGCCGAAGAAATGGGTAAGGCACAGGGCGACCCGTGTATCATGAATCTTTGGGTACACGACGGAAGTAAAGACATCACCGTAAACCGCATGAAGTATCGTGCATTGCTGAAAGACTCTCTGGATCAGATTTACGCTACCGAATATAAGAATATGAAGGACTGTATCGAATCCAAAGTGTTCGGTATCGGTCTGGAAAGCTATACAGTAGGTTCCAATGACTTCTATATCGGATATGGTGCTTCCCGCAACAAGATGATTACACTGGATACCGGTCACTTCCACCCGACAGAAAGTGTGGCTGACAAAGTATCTTCACTGTTGCTCTACGTTCCTGAACTGATGTTGCACGTAAGCCGTCCGGTTCGTTGGGATTCAGACCACGTTACTATCATGGACGACCCGACTATGGAACTGTTCCAGGAAATCGTCCGTTGTGGCGCATTAGACCGCGTACACTATGGTCTTGACTATTTTGACGCTTCTATCAACCGTATCGGTGCTTACGTAATCGGTAGCCGTGCCGCACAGAAATGTATGACCCGCGCCCTGCTCGAACCGATTGCCAAGTTGCGTGAATACGAAGCTAACGGACAGGGATTCCAACGTCTGGCTCTGCTTGAAGAAGAAAAAGCTCTTCCCTGGAATGCTGTATGGGATATGTTCTGCTTGAAGAACAATGTTCCGGTAGGTGAAGATTTCATTGCGGAAATCGAAAAGTACGAAGCCGAAGTAACTTCTAAACGATAAGTTATGGATATTTTAATCGGCTTGTTGATTATAGCCATCGGTAGCTTTTGCCAGTCCAGTTCCTATGTGCCTATCAAAAAGGTGAAGGAATGGAGCTGGGAAAGCTTCTGGTTGATACAAGGTGTATTTGCCTGGTTAGTGTTCCCGTTCCTGGGTTCACTGCTGGGCGTGCCCCAAGGGAGCAGTTTGTTCGACTTGTGGGGAGCGGGAGGTGCTGGAATGAGCGTCTTTTATGGTATATTGTGGGGAGTAGGCGGTCTGACGTTCGGACTTTCCATGCGCTATCTGGGTGTTGCATTGGGACAAAGTATCTCATTGGGTACTTGTGCCGGCTTTGGAACACTTCTTCCAGCTCTTTTCGCAGGGACAAATTTGTTCGAAGGTAACGGACTGATTCTTCTGCTGGGTGTTTGTATTACGTTGGCAGGTATCGCCGTTATCGGATATGCCGGCAGCTTGCGTGCGCAGAACATGAGTGAAGAAGAAAAACGTGCTGCCGTAAAAGACTTCGCATTGACAAAAGGATTGCTCGTAGCATTGCTGGCAGGTGTGATGAGTGCTTGTTTTGCTTTGGGACTGGATGCCGGAACGCCTATCAAGGAAGCTGCTTTGGCAGGTGGTGTTGAAGGACTTTATGCCGGACTTCCTGTAATCTTCCTGGTTACGTTCGGTGGATTCCTGACGAATGCAGCTTACTGTCTGCAACAAAATGTGGCGAATAAATCCATGGGTGACTATGCGAAAGGAAAGGTATGGGGCAACAATCTGGTGTTCTGTGCCTTGGCTGGTGTACTGTGGTATATGCAGTTCTTCGGACTGGAAATGGGAAAGAGTTTCCTCACGGAAAGTCCTGTTTTACTGGCTTTCTCCTGGTGTATCCTGATGGCGTTGAATGTCACATTTAGTAATGTTTGGGGAATTATTCTGAAAGAATGGAAAGGCGTGTCAAACAAGACCATAACTGTGCTGATAGCTGGTCTGACTGTACTTATCTTCTCATTAGTGTTCCCAAATTTGTTTTAAAAAATTTAGGTGTGGGTTATACAGATTACGCAGTTTTTTTATAACTTGCGGCAAAATCAGTGTAATCTATGCCTAATTAAAATTATATTATAGAATGAAATCAATCTTAGAGAATCGTCCGGCACTTGCCAAAGAAGTAAATAAGGTAGCGGAAGTTGCCGGATACTTGTGGCAGAAAGGATGGGCTGAACGTAACGGTGGTAATATCACTGTTAATATCACAGAGTTTGTAGACGATGAAATCCGTCAGATGAAACCGAACAGTGAAGTTAAATCTATCGGTGTGACTCTTCCTTATCTGAAAGGATGTTATTTCTACTGCAAGGGAACTAATAAACGCATGCGTGATTTAGCTCGTTGGCCGATGGCGAATGGTTCGGTGATCCGTATTTTGGATGACTGTGCCAGCTATGTAATTATCGCAGACGAGGCTGTGGCTCCGACATCGGAATTGCCTTCTCACTTGAGCGTACATAATGACCTGTTGAGCAAAAACTCTCCTTATAAAGCGTCTGTACATACACACCCGATAGAACTGATTGCCATGACACATTGTCCGAAATTCCTGGAAAAAGATGTGGCTACCAATCTGTTATGGAGTATGATTCCCGAAACAAAGGCATTCTGCCCGCGTGGTTTGGGTATCATTCCTTATAAATTGCCTAGTTCTGTAGAATTGGCGGAAGCTACCATCAAGGAATTGCAGGATTATGATGTTGTGATGTGGGAGAAACATGGTGTATTCGCAGTAGACTGTGATGCCATGCAGGCATTCGACCAGATCGATGTACTTAACAAATCTGCTCTAATCTATATCGCAGCAAAAAATATGGGTTTTGAGCCGGATGGTATGAGTCAGGAACAGATGAAAGAAATGACAGTTGCTTTCAATTTGCCTAAATAATATTTTTACTAGTCATTGAATTTATAAACTTTAGCAACCGCAGCATTTTCTACCCTGGAAGGTGTTGCGGTTAATCCTTTAAACAAATAGACAACCATGAATCGCATTATTTTAAACGAAACTTCTTACTTCGGTGCCGGATGCCGGAGTGTGATTGCTGTAGAAGCAGCCAGACGTGGCTTTAAGAAAGCCTTTTTTGTAACGGATAAAGACCTGATTAAGTTTGGGGTAGCTGCCGAAATCATCAGGGTGTTTGATGAGAATCAGATTCCTTACGAACTTTATAGTGATGTAAAAGCTAATCCTACTATTGCAAATGTGCAAAACGGTGTGGCAGCTTACAAAGCTTCCGGAGCCGACTTTATCGTAGCTTTGGGTGGTGGCTCTTCTATTGATACCGCCAAAGGAATCGGCATTGTTGTGAACAATCCGGATTTTGCAGATGTGAAATCTTTGGAAGGTGTGGCTGATACGAAACACAAGGCAGTACCTACTTTCGCATTGCCTACTACTGCCGGAACGGCTGCCGAAGTAACCATCAATTATGTGATTATCGACGAAGACGCACGTAAAAAGATGGTTTGTGTAGACCCGAACGATATTCCTGCGGTGGCTATCGTAGACCCAGAACTGATGTATTCTATGCCGAAAGGTCTGACTGCCGCTACGGGTATGGATGCTTTGACGCATGCTATCGAAAGTTATATTACTCCGGGTGCTTGGGCTATGAGCGATATGTTCGAACTGAAAGCTATCGAAATGATTGCGCAGAACCTGAAAGCGGCTGTGGATAACGGCAAAGATGTAGTTGCCCGCGAAGCAATGTCGCAAGCGCAATATATCGCCGGTATGGGATTCTCTAACGTTGGTTTGGGAATCGTCCATTCGATGGCTCACCCGCTTGGTGCTTTCTATGATACTCCTCACGGTGTGGCAAATGCTTTACTGTTGCCTTACGTGATGGAATATAACGCTGAGTCTCCCGCTGCTCCGAAGTATATCAATATTGCGAAAGCGATGGGCGTAGACACTACCGGAATGAGTGAAGCAGAAGGTGTAAAGGCGGCTATTGAAGCTGTAAAAGCTCTTTCTCTCAGCATTGGCATTCCTCAGAAACTGCATGAAATCAATGTGAAGGAAGAAGATATTCCGGCATTGGCAGTGGCGGCTTTCAATGATGTTTGTACGGGTGGCAATCCCCGTCCTACTTCGGTAGAAGACATTGAAGCTTTATATCATAAGGCTTTCTAAATCTGACAGTGTAGGTTTGTTTTTAAATAGACATCCGGAGATGCTTCACAGTATACTCCGGATGTTTTTTGTTTCTTAGCGTGTGTTTTCTGAAAATAATTCCTATTTTTGTCCAATCCAATTACATGAAAACACGTTGATATGACCGAGGACAATAGTTTAGGACTTGAATTTAAATATCTGATTGTAAATGACATGGATCGCAAGTTCGGTTTATGGGTCAATACGGTCGGTTATCAATCTATCCCGCCCGACTCTCCTTACCCGTTGAAAGAACATCCTTCCGGTTACTTTTTCAATGCTGAAAAAGGCAGGGTGCTTCGTGAGTACCAGTTGGTCTATATCACCAAAGGACGTGGTTTGTTTTCATCAGATTCAACTTCCGAAAAACAAGTTTGTAAAGGTCGGCTGATGGTATTGTTTCCCGGACAGTGGCATACCTATCGTCCTTTGCGGCAAACCGGTTGGACGGAATATTATATCGGATTTGAAGGGCCTGCGATAGATGCTATCGTGGATAATTCTTTTCTCTCCCAGGAGCAACAGATATTAGAGGTGGGAATCAATGAAGAACTGGTATCCTTGTTTTCCCGTGCTCTTGCAGTGGCCGAAGCGGACAAGATTTCCGCGCAACAATATCTTTCCGGTATTGTGCTCCATATGATAGGTATGATTCTCTCCGTTTCCAAGAATAAGATTTTCGAGATGAGCGATGTTGACCAGAAGATAGAGCAGGCAAAGATTATAATGAACGAAAATGTATCCGGCAATGTAGACCCGGAAGAACTGGCGATGCGGCTCAATATCAGCTATTCATGGTTCCGTCGTGTCTTTAAGGAGTATACAGGTTATGCTCCCGCCAAATACTTCCAGGAGTTGAAACTTCGTAAAGCGAAGCAAATGCTGGTGGGTACTTCCCAATCAGTGAAAGAGATTTCTTTCTTTCTTGGTTTTCAGTCTACCGAATATTTCTTCTCTTTCTTTAAGAAGCGTACAGGGCTTACTCCGTTGGAATATCGTTCGTTCGGGCGGGAGGAATAAAATAGCGTTTAAGGGTCGGGTCGCCTTAGTAGGGGATAAAATATAAAACAGAGGATTTGGATAGCATTAATAGCATTAAAGGGTTATAGACCAATATTAAAAAATATATTTATTTTGGTTGCTTCGAATCTTTTATTCCATTATATTTGGCGGCGTGTAACAGATTAAATGGAAATGATACCAGAAAAACAACATGTTGACTTTGAGCAGATTTATATTGCTTATTTTTCCAGAATGAAATACTTTGCCCAAGAGTATGTTCTTTCGGATGAAGACGCTGAAAACATAGTGCAAGATGTTTTCCTGGAACTTTGGGAGCGAAAAGAAATGCTGGAACTGCCGATTAATATTATTGCTTACCTTTTCACTGCTATAAAGAACCGGTGCATTGATTTCTTACGCCGGAAAATATTAATAAGAGATATTGAAGATAAACTACAAGAAGAATACCGTCTTACTTTACAAGTGAAGTACTACTCGCTGGAACATTTTGATTTGGATATTCTGGAGGAAAAAAGTATAGAACAAATTTTATCTAAGGCTATTGATGCACTACCCGAAAAATGCAGGGAGATTTTTATAAAAAATAAAATTGAAGGTAAAAAGCAAAAAGAAATTGCTATGGAATTAAACATATCTGTTAATACAGTTGAAACCCAAATGGGTATAGCTTACAAGAAACTTAAAACTGAACTGAAAGATTATTTTCCTCTCTTCCTTTTTCTACTTTATTTGTGATTGAAATAAAAAAAATGATTTTCTTTTGGCGGATTTTTTCTTTTGGCTCGTTTACATAATGAACTTAGAAGAAATAAAAGATGGACGAACGGATATTAAAATATTTTCAAAACAAATTGGATATCGCTGAAAGATTAAAACTTCTGCGAGAAATAGAGAAAGATGATATTTTAAAAAAACAATTTAGTGAGTATCAAAACATACGTGCTTTGATGAATTTGTCTTCGTACATGGAAAATGTTGAAGAAGGGAAGGTTAAATACAGTCATTTTACACAATGGGTTTTAAACAGAAAACGTCATCAATACCTGTTTAAGTTAATGAAATATGCAGCAGCAGTTGTATTATTGATTGTTTCTACATGTTGGCTGACATTATGGACCTCTTCAAGATTGAGTAATGATAATCTTATAGCAGAAACAAATACACTGTATGTACCGGCAGGACAACGTGCCTGTATCACTCTTCAAGACGGAAGTGTTGTTTGGCTTAACGCACAGTCTACTTTAATTTACCCTTCACATTTCTGGGGATCGGAGCGCAAGGTTCGGATTATAGGAGAAGCCTTTTTTGAGATAGCTAAGAATGAAAAGAAACCATTCTATGTAGTTGCTCAGAATGTAGAGATGCGAGTGCTGGGTACTAAATTTAATGTATATAGCTATCCTGAAACAGGATTAACCCGAACGAGTTTGATTGAAGGAGCGGTACAGGTAAGCTGTGACGATGGTAGAGAAAAAGTTATTTTGAAACCTAATGAACAGGTAACAGTAAAAAATGGACAAATGACTGTTGATCTGATAGAATTTCCAGATGCTCTACTTTGGAAGGAGGGGATATATAGTTTTAATAATGAACGTCTGATTGATATAACCAAGAAACTCGAATTGTATTATGATGTAAAGATAGTTGTTTCTAATCAACAGTTGAGAGATATCAGATATACTTGTAAATTCAGGCAAAGAGATGGTATTGATGAGATACTGAAAGTTATACAGCAGATTCACCATTTTAAGATAAACAAAGATAAAGAGAAGAATACTTTTACATTAAACTAATAACGATTGTCTAATCTTTAAAATCATACATGCCATGGAAACATAAATATATTAACCTTATAGAAAAATGAAAGCGACAAATGTACCACCATTTGCCGCCGGATGAAAAGTAAACACAAGAGTCAATTTAGTATTCACTTTACATTATACAAAGATATGAAAATAAATCCTTTGTTATTACTCTTTATTGTCCAAAATCAATGCATTAAAGATTATTTTAGAATTATGAAAATCTCACTATTTTTCCTGTTTGTGTATACCTTCCAATTAATGGCGGTAAACGCAGAAGCTCAAAATGCTATAATTAAAGTTCCTTCTAAATCTTTGTCTATTGGACAGTTGATAACAGAAATAGAAAGACAAACGGACTATCTGGTGGTATATAGTAATCATGAAATAGATGTAAATCGTACAGTGGTGATGCAAAAGATATCGGGAAAGGTTTCTACTTTTCTGGATACGGCTTTTGCAAAGACGGACATAAACTATCAATTTAAGAATGATTATATAATGCTGTCTGTCGATAAGGCTGATAAAAACAAGTTGCAGCAGCAAGCTCAAAAAATAACAGGCATGGTAAACGATGAAAAAGGAGAACCTGTTATTGGCGCTAATGTTAGTGTAATTGGTCAATCAATAGGTACAATAACAGATATAAACGGGCGATTTGCTATTAACGCTCCTCAAGGAAGTTCCATTCAAGTATCTTTCATCGGGTTTAAATCACAAATAATTACTGTGAACAAGAGTCATTTGAATATAAAGCTGATTGATGATACGATGACTCTTAATGAGGTGGTGGTCGTTGGTTATGGAACAAGTACAAAGAAAGACCTTACCGGTGCTGTTGGAATTGTTAGTGGTGAACTAATAGAGAACCGGCAGTCCGTACAGATTTCAAATGCATTACAAGGAGCGGTTGCCGGACTGAGTGTGACTCGTAGTTCAGGGGCTCCGGGTAGTGGTGGTACGATTCGGGTACGTGGAAATACGACTATCGGCAATAATGATGCTCTGATTATAGTTGATGGTATACCAACCGATGATATTAATAATATAAATCCTAATGATATAGAGAATATTTCAGTTCTTAAAGATGCAGCTGCTAGTTCTATATATGGTTCCCGTGCTGCTGCAGGGGTTATATTGGTCACAACAAAACGGGCAAAATCCGGGCAGGCCACCTTTAACTATAACTACGAATTTGGAATTGAAAAGCCTACGGAGATGCCTGAATATGTAGATGTTGTACGTTATATGCAGCTAGTGGATGAAAGGCAAATGAATGATGGGGGATCTGCAATTTATGGAACTGACTTTATCAACAGTTATTGGAATAACCATTTGCTGGATTCGGATACTTATCCTGCAACAGATTGGCAGGATGTTATTTATAAAAAGCAGGCTCCCAGACATCGGCATGAGTTCACGATGACTATGGGAACAGATAAAGTGAAAACGAAAGCTTCGTTGGGATATGTTGATATTGATGGATTGTATGCTAATAGCGGTTATAAACGATATATGTTCCGGGTGAATAATGATATTCGTTTGCATAAGATGCTTTCCGCAAATCTGGATGTATCATTTAAAAGATCAAACAACAAATCTCCGGCAGATAGCTATATCTCTTCAAGAAGTGTGGCTTATATGGCTCGCGTAATGCCGGGGATATACGATGACAAGTATGATGATGGTCGTTATGCCCCCGGAAAAGATGGATCGAATATATTGGCAGAGGTGAATGAAGGAGGAGTAAATGAAAAAATATACAATCAGCTGGTAGGTCGTTTTGTCTTGGATTTCAAACCATTGGAAGGATTGTCACTGAAAGCTGTTCTTGCTCCTACATTGAACTTTAATAAAATTAAGGCGTTTGCTAAAGTTGTTGAATACACAGATAAGAGTGATCCTTCCAGAGTGCTGTATACTAGTCGTCCCAAAACAGTTCTAAATGAAACTAGAGCGGATGGTACTGTTTTTAATGGGCAGTTCTTGGCCAATTATAAAAAAACATTTGCCAAAGTGCACAATTTTGATTTCTTGTTGGGATACGAAGAAAATACAATAAAGTCTGAATCATTGAAAGCGTCACGTGAAGGCTTTTTAATTACAGAATTCCCATATCTTGATTTGGGAGCGGAAGATTTAAGAGATAATAGTGGTTCTGCTTCGGAGTCGGCATTACGATCTTATTTTGGACGTGTCAATTATAATTATAAAAATAAATATTATCTTCAGGCAAACGCCCGGTACGATGGTTCTTCCCGTTTTCATAAAAATTCAAGATGGGCTTTTTTCCCTTCTTTTTCTGCAGGGTGGATTATCTCTGAAGAAAAGTTTATGAAGAATATTCCTTTGTTGTCTTATCTCAAATTAAGAGGATCGTGGGGACAAGTCGGGAATGAGAGAATAGGAGATTATCCATATCAGGCAGCAATAACACATAATGATGCTCTTTTTTGGCAAAATGGTGAAATTGTATCAAGCAAAACAGGGGCTCAGACGGTGTATGCTATTCAGGATATCACATGGGAAACGACTGAATCTTATGATATCGGAGTAGATATGATGTTTTTTAATGAGAAATTAAAAATAACGGCAGACTACTATAATAAGCGAACTAAAAACATTCTTCTTCAATTGGATATTCCGAGTTATTTGGGATATGCCAATCCTAATCAGAATGCCGGGGAAATAAGTACCAAAGGTTGGGAATTGGAAGCATCATGGAGAGAGCAGGTTGGGGATTTTAACTATTCGGTTTCTTTTAATATATCAGATGCCAAGACTATAATTGATGATCTGAAAGGTACTCAACAAAAAGGAAATCTGGCAAAGATAGAGGGAGGAGAGTTTGACGAGTGGTATGGATACCGAGCAAAAGGAATTTATCAGAATCAGCAACAAGTGGATAATCTTCCGAAGATGAATTCGTCGGTTCAGATAGGGGATATATGCTATGAAGATATTAGTGGGCCTGACGGGATTCCTGATGGGATAATATCAGACTATGATAAAGTGTTGTTGGGAGGTTCTCTTCCTCGATATACTTATGGAGGTAATCTATCTTTAGGGTATAAGGATTTAGATATATCGTTGGCATTTCAAGGTGTAGGAAAGATGAAGTCTCGGTTATCCAATGTTCAGGTTCAGCCATTTATGGAGTCGGGAATTGGAAATGTTCCTAAAATTATTGATGGAAAGTTCTGGAGTCGTAATAATAGCGCAGAACAAAATATCGCAGCCCGATATCCTCGCTTGTCAACATCCAGTGCCTCTAATAATTATACGATGTCGGATTTCTGGCTGATAGATGGCTCCTATTTTCGACTAAAAAACATAACTGTGGGATATAGAATACCGGTTGGGAAAACGTTAGAACGGTATATTAAGAATATAAGAGTTTATGTGAGTGTAAATGATTTATTGTCCATAGATAAGTATCCGAAGGGTTGGGATCCTGAATCGTCCGCGACTGGTTATCCTATTGTCACTACTTTTATGGGAGGCTTCAATCTTAATTTTTAAAACACACATGAATATGGAAAAGATAAGAATATTTTCAGTATGGATGATTGCATTGATTCTGGCGTCATGTAATAATTTGGATTTGAATCCATTGTCCGAGTCTTCTACCGGCAACTTCTATTCTAATCAACAAGAACTGGAGATGGCAATCAATGATTTATACCGCTCTCCTTTTTATTCGGTAGATGATGAATTGATGACCGATAATATGACTACCCGAACCATTAGTAATGCTGTGGTGACGGGGACTATAAACAGTGATTGGACAGGTTCTGCCGATTTGTGGACTAATAGTTATAAAGCCATAGCGAGAGTAAATAGTTTTATGCTTTATAAAGATCAGGCTAAGGACAAGACTGATCCTGATATCATGCTCCGGCTTGAAGCTGAGGCTCGCTTTATCAGAGCATATCAATATGCTATGTTGGTTAATCATTTTGGCGATTTACCTTTTCTTGACAAATATACCAGTCTGGAAGATTCATATAAAATGGGAAGAACCAATAAAGATAAAATCTTGGATTTTGTATATGATGAGTTGGGCTGGGCGGCAGATAATCTTCCGGAATCATATGGTGCTAATCAACAGCAGCGGTTTACCAAAGGAGCTGCATTAGCAATAAAAGCACGGACGGCATTGTATGCAGGCAAATGGGAAATAGCCAAGAATGCAGCGAGCGCAGTTATGGAATTGGAGAAAAAAGGAATTTATCAATTGCACCCTGATTACAGAACATTATTTCTATCGGAAGGACAAAATAATAAAGAAATAATAATGAGTAATCCTCGGTCGGAAACATATGGGGTTGTGAATGCGGGAGCTACTGTATTGGGACGTTACCTCACACGTACGGCCGGATTTACATGCTCGGTAATGCCTACTCGGGAACTTGTAGACTCATATGAATGTACTGATGGATTGCCTATAGATAAATCGCCTCTTTACAATCCACAAAAACCATTTGATAACAGAGATCCGAGATTGACAGAGACTGTTGTGAAACATGGTTCCGATTGGTTGCAATTCCGATATCAACCCCACCCGGACACCCTCAAAGTGAGGAGTTATAAAGATAATAAACTGGTTGATAATAAAGACTCGAGAGGAAAAGATTCTTATGCAAGCTATACGGGGTTTGTCTGGAAAAAAGGATATGATCAGACGATGGCTGATAGAAAGGTGGATGATGTTGATTTGATAATTGTACGTTATGCCGAGATGCTGTTGACGTATGCTGAGGCTAAAATAGAGCTGGGGGAAATAGATTCATCAGTTCTGGAAGCTATAAATAAAGTCCGGGCCAGAGCTTATAAGACAACTGTAGAAGCTACTGATTATCCAAAGGTGGTAACCACCAATGCGGATCAACTTCGTACGATAATAAAAAGAGAACGGAGAGTTGAGTTCGTAAAAGAGGGTTTGAGATATATGGATTTGATCCGTTGGAAGATTGCAGAGGATGCATTGACCAAACCTGTGTTAGGTATTCCTGATGCGGTTAATCAGGATAGAAAGAAATGGCCTTTCCCGGGGATTCCTTCTATTGATGAAAATGGTATTCCCGATTATACTTCAATGCTTAATGATTGCAAAATATTAGGGGCTAGAAGTTTCAATAAAGAACGGCAGTATTTATGGCCGATCCCTAGTAGTGAACTTCTTATAAATTCTAATTTAAGTCAAAATCCTAATTATTAATTAGATAAAGTAACTATTGGAGAAAGAGACTTTGCCCAAATTAACCAATCCGGTGAAGATGTTTGCTTCAATTAAAGTTATGTGAATGATATGAAACGAATAATCTATTTACTTTTTATAGTTTACCTTTTGACCGGATGTCAAAGTGGTAAACAGCATGAACCAATGTTCCCCAGTTACAGTGGTATTTATCCTCACTTGGCATATTATAATAGTGAGGGAGAATGTGGAACAGGAGCTGTTGTAAATTGGGCAGACCGTCTGTGGGTAATAACTTATGGCCCTCATTTGCCCTATGGATCTTCAGATAAACTGTATGAAATTACATCTGATTTGCAGCAAATTACAAGGAAGGAAAGTATTGGAGGTACACCTGCTAACAGATTTATTCATAAAGAGAGTAACCAGTTATTTATAGGTCCGTATGTTATAGATAAAGAACGAAATGTAAAAGTTATTCCTCTGACTGAATATCCGGGACGCTATACGGGAGTTGCTTGTCATTTGTCGGACCCGGCGAATAAACTGTATATTGCTACCATGGAGGAGGGGTTTTATGAAGTCGATGTAAATTCTTTAGCAGTGAAAACCTTATACGTGGATGGAAATGTGATGAATGCGCATGAAGATGATACAAAAGCCAATAAGCCTAATCCTTTATTACCGGGAGCACATGGAAAAGGATTCTATTCAGGACAAGGAGTAGTGGTTTATTCAAATAATGGAGAAGCGGATGAAAGAGCATTGAGTGATTTCAATCTAACTTCCGGTGCATTGTCTGAATGGGATGGGGAGAACTGGAAGCTGGTTCGCCGTAATCAGTTTACAGAAGTAAGTGGCCCTGGAGGTATTTGGGGTAATACCAATCCGGAGACTGATCCAATCTGGGTGACAGGCTGGGATGCTCGTTCCGTATTGGTTGGAGTGAGAGATAAAGGTACATGGTCATTTTATCGTTTGCCAAAAGCAAGTAACAGTTATGATGGGGCACATGGTTGGAACACTGAATGGCCAAGAATAAGAAATGTAGGAACGGATGATAATCCCGATTATTTAATGACTATGCATGGCATGTTCTGGCGTTTCCCAAAAACATTCTCTGCAGATCAAACAGCAGGTATACGTCCTCGCTCGGCTTATTTGAAAGTTATTGGAGATTTTACGCGTTGGAACGATCGGCTTGTATTTGGTTGTGATGATTCAGCGCATAAGGAATTTCTAAATAAGCGTAAGGTGAAAGGAGATATTGAAGGTCCCGGACAGTCAAATTCTAATCTATGGTTTACCGATGTTGATAAACCTGACAATCTCGGTAGCACAACAGCAATAGGTGCGGTCTGGATTGATGATTTTGTGGAGAGTGGTGAAGTTTCAGAACCTTTTCTGTTTGCAGGTTGGGAAAAACGTTGTGCATGGCTTCGAAATTCGGGAAAAGCTTCTGTAAATATATTATTGGAGGTAGATGAAAACGGAAATAATCAATGGCAGACGTTGAAAACTGTTAATGTACCTGCCGGGCAGTCCGTTTTTATTGAATTTGCAGATTCGGAAAAGGGAGAGTGGATACGTGCCACTCCTGACAAATCAGTAACATTGAGTTTGGAATTTGCATATACAGACAATGAACGAAATATAGAGAACGTTGAAATTTTCAAGGGGATTTCAAAAATAAATGATAAGACGTCTGCCGGAGCTCTCTTGTATGGTTTAGGAGACGAACGTCGGGCATTAGGTGTATTGACCGGAACGTTTCATGGAGATGAATTTGTGGAATCGGGATATTATGAGTTGAACGGTAAAATGAGTTTGGAAAAGAAAAAGGACATGAAAACCGAAGAATTAATCCGTACCCGTTTTGCTATACCTCAAAATGTGATTTCTATCGAAGAATCGTCTGTACTCATTGTGGATGATAATAATCGTCGTTGGCGTCTTCCTTTAGGTAATGAAACTTATAAATCCTTGATTGATGCCGGAACTTTGCGTATTTGTCGTGAGGTGGCAACAGAACGTGATCTGTTTAACTGTATGGGAACGTTCTTTGAATTGCCGGCAGAGAATGCGGATGGATTTGCTAAGATACGTCCGGTTTCTTCTCATAATTTCCGTATTCATGACTATGCATCCTATAGAGGATTATTAGTTATGAGCGGATTGAATCCGGATGAAGTTCAACATAATTCTCATATCATACGTTCGTCCGATGGTAAGGCGATGTTGTGGGTCGGAACGATAGATGATCTTTGGGCACTGGGAAAACCGGTTGGACATGGTGGGCCATGGAAAAACACACAAGTGAGTACAGGGGAGTTTTCTGATCCTTATTTAATCGGATTTTATGATAAAAAAGAATTGATTCTTTCACATGACCAGAGTTCTGATGTGACGTTCACTTTAGAAGTAAATCCTATCGGACACGGAGAATGGATTACCTATAAAAAGATAAATGTGAAGGCGGGCGAATCGTTGAACTTCAATTTTCCGGATAGTTTCCAGGCACGCTGGATACGTTTTTCTGTGAATAAAAGCTGTAAAGCAACTACATTTTTAACTTATAAATAATACGATATATGAAAGTAATCTATTTTTATATTAATATACTACTCGTTGTAGCGTTATCGTTTAGTTTCGAATCTTGTACTGAATTTCAGATTCCTGTGATAGAAGAGTATGCAAATGCTAAAGAACCCGAACCGGATGAACCAGAGCAGCCCGGAGAGCCGGAAGAGGGTGATTTGGTGGTACCAGTCTCCCAAAGTTCGCAATTTCCCAGATTCCATACACAGGCTCAGATCGAATTTGTTGCCGGACAAATCAATAAAAAAGAGGAACCTTGGAAAAGTGCTTATAATAAGCTTATCGAGTTGGCCGATTCTTATCAGGACAGAGAACATGAAGCTGTGGCAGATTTTCATACTCCTGCTTTTTATGATGGTCAGGATGAGAATATTGATGCCAAACAGGGACTGGCGCTTGATAGTCATGCAGCGTATGCCAATGCTTTGGCATACGCATTGACCGGCAAGGAGAAATATGGAAATAAGGCTATCTATTTCCTGAATGCATGGGCTACGATAAATACGACGATAACAGAAAATGATAAAGACGGAAATGCTACCGGAACAGCACTCACTGCTGCAAATCTGATTTCACAGATGATGATTGCCGCCGATTTGTTGCTGGGACAAGAGATTTGGACTGTTGCAGAAAAGACCGCGTTCAAGACATGGATACAAACGGTGGCTTTGCCGCAATCATTCCGACTAATCAGAACCAAATCTAATAATTGGGGAGACTGGGGACTTTTTGCCACTGCTATGGCCTATCATATATTAGAAGTGAACGATAAAGTAAAGGAGGAACTTGATAGAATACCGGCACGTCTTCCGAAATGTATATCGGCGGACGGAGCGATGCCCAATGAAACAAGAAGAGAAGCGAATGGATTATGGTATACTTATTATGCACTGACGCCTATTACATTATCAGCTCAATTGGCATATAACACGATTGGAGTGAACTTGTTTGCATGGCAGTCTGGAGAGAAATCGTTAAAAAAGGCATTGGATTATTTGCTTTATTATGAGTTGCATCGTACAGAGTGGCCGCATTGGACTTTTGCAACAGATAAGGTAAGAAGTAAAGATGCTCCTACAGATTTGTATGAGGCTATGAATGATTATTTTAACGATGAATATAAATCATTTGTCGGTAGTTTTCAACCTGTACTTGGAGGATATAAAGGGAACAGGGTGTCTCATCATGGATGGAGTTTTGCAACGTTAATGAGAGTGACCGATCGTAAGATGTCTAAATATCCTAACTTGTGAAAATGAGAAAAAAAATGTTGGTTCTGATATTTTGCATGGGAGGTTTTCTCCCTTGCAAAATATTTGGTCATGATTGGCTGTGCTCCGATTCTCTGTTCTTTAGTTTACTCAGACTTGATATACCGGGGCTGGAGAATGTGAGAGCCGGTGTGGAAGAAAAGGATTATTCTTCCGCTAAAGTTTTTTTGCTGCAATATAAAAGGTTGGCTGATACAGGTAAATGGTTCAAAGAGCCGTTTGTTGCAGGGCGGGTGTCAAACGAAACAGATATATCGGCTGACAGTGTTTGTATGCATTATATTTGTGATGATATAAACGTCAAACGGCCTTATGTACAAGGGCAGGTATATATGGGAGAACATTTCGACTGGTTGTTTAATCCGAGAAAGAGTAGTGATCCCAATTATGCAATTGAATGGACTCATGCTTGCGTGTCTCGTATCAACTTTTTGAATAAACTTGTAGTAGCATATCAAAAGACGGGTAACGAAAAGTATTTGAAGAAGTGGATTTGGTTTATGTATGACTTTGCCAAGGATAATCCTTTGTCCGTGAAGCCTGTCTGGAGGAGTCTGGATACAGCAATAAGAATACGAACATGGCTTAATGCATATCTGACATTTCGAAATTCTGTACTGTTTACAGCAGAAGACAATGTACTTTATTTGAAGTTGATTTATGAACATGCAGAGCATCTTAAAAATACACTATTAAAAGATGCTGCTCGTACGGGAAACCATGTGACGACAGAGTGTGCTGCATTATATACTATTGGCTGTGTATTTCAGGAATTTGAAAAATCAGAAGAATGGCGTGTAATCGCGATTGGTCGCTATATGAATGAAATTAAAAGAGTAGTGCCCCCTGATGGTTTGCAGGCTGAACTATCGCCTAGTTATCATTATGGGGTGGTTGCTACCTATAAGCAATTATATGATATTGCTAAAATAAACGACATCAGACTGCCTGAGGCATTTACATCCAGATTACTGGATATGTATCGGGCACCGGTTTTACTTATGGATCAATGGGGAGATCATGTGAGGACCAATGACTCCAGTCTGAAAAATATTAAAGAAATATCAAAAGAAGGTTTGAAGATTGGATATGATCCGGTATTGGCATGGATCGTCTCAGATGGGGAGGAAGGTGAAGAGCTACCTGCTACAACATATCTGAATCATGCAGGATTTTATATGATGCGGAGTGGCTGGAAGGATAATGGTATGTTTTTATTCTTTAGAGGAGGACCGCAGGGGATTGGTCACGCTGAACAGGAGAAGTTACAGATTGTGCTAAAGGCATGGGGAAAAAACTTATTGTTTGATCCGGGGAAATATCCTTATGATCAGTCTGATTGGAGACGCTTTTCAATTAATACTCCTTCACACAATACTATTATAGTAGATGGGAAATGGCAATATCGAAAGAAGGTAATTCCTGAAATCTATTCTCCGGTAGACAATTTTTTTTGCACAACACCTTTATTTGATTATGTTTCCTCTAGCTATACTGACGGATATGTGACTAACGTATATAATCCGAAGAAAAGTTACCAGCCCCAAATGTGGTTGGATGATCGGGATACAACAGTGACTCATATCCGGAACGTATTGTATCTTAAACCTTATTACGCTTTGATTATTGATCAACTGGAGGGGAACGGAGAACATGTATTCGATGCGCATTTTCATCTTGATGCTCCGGCGGCCATATTGAATCCGGACGGTCATTCTGTGCATAGTGAACGCAACGATAGCATACAAATCGGTATATATGCAATAGACAAAGAAAACTTGCAAACGGAAATAATACAAGGGCAGAAGAACCCTTTATTAGGTTGGTATCCCATAGAACACCGGCCTGTTCCAACGGTGCGTTTTCGTAAAAAGCAGGAGGCTCCGGCAGCTTTTTCTACATTCTTATATCCGTATAAGAATAAAAAACCAAGGTTTGATACGGAAAATATAGATATTAGTTCAGAACGTCTAATTTGGGGACGGAGAATTTTTACAGATGAAGAGATTGCAGAGGTAGTATTGGATAAAAAGAATAATCAGTCAGTGTTCGGTTATCAATCAGCTCTGGTGGGTGATGTTAGTGTAAATGCTAAAGGGATAGTCATAAGGCAGAGTCAGGTATATGTTAATTCTGTAAATATAGGAATATGGGGAGCTTCAGACTATCATGATAAGATATTTGCTTTTCATTTTTCTAACCCGGCAGATGTCGTGTTGCAACAAACTGGTGATTCTATTATTGTATTGAATGCAGGAAAAGAAGAATTTGGGATTATAATTCGTAAACCATTCCCAAAAGAATTTGTAATAAAACCTGGGGAATGGGTCAGGATCTCGGAGACGAAAGAAGAAAAAACTGTGCAACCTTTGATGTTTCCATTGTTTAATGAACGAAAGTAAAAAAATAGAATGTATGAAAATAAAACTGACGATTATATTTTTGGCTTTTTTTGCCATTTTATGGGAAGGTAAATGCCAGGTTATGGTAAAAAAGAATTTTGAACTGGCAGAAAGTCAATACTGGAATATGCTAAATAAAGCTATGGATATAAATTGTTTTCCTCGTACGGTGAAACAAGATAGATTGTGGTGCGTGCCGGCTGAAGACTGGACATCTGGTTTTTGGCCGGGTGCATTATGGTATTTGTATGAGTATACAAAGAATAATAGTTGGAAAGATGAAGCAATGAAATGGACTGATAGTCTGAAGGATATTCAGTATTTTGTAGGGCATCATGATGTCGGATTTATGATGTATTGCAGCTATGGCAATGGTTTTCGTCTGACTGCTAATCCTGAATATATTCCTATACTTGTTCAATCTGCCAAGTCGTTATGTAAGCGGTACTCATATAATGTAGGGTGCATCCAATCGTGGAATGCAAGAATGTCGGTTGGGGGAAAGAATGCTTGGAAATATCCTGTGATAATTGATAATATGATGAATCTGGAATTATTATTTTGGGCCACTCAGGCTACTAACGATTCTGTATATTGGAATATAGCAGTAAGTCATGCCGAGAAAACGATGAAGAATCAGATTCGGGCGGACTTTAGTTGTTATCATGTAGTAAACTATGATCCCGACACTGGGGATGTATTACACCGACAGACGGCTCAAGGGTTTGCAGATAATTCTACTTGGGCTCGTGGACAGGCATGGGGAGTTTATTCGTTTACTATGGTTTATAGATATACTAGAGATGAACGTTTTCTACGGACTGCTATAAATATGGCTGACTTTTTTCTGAATCATAAAAGTCTTCCCGATGATGGTATCCCGTATTGGGATTTTAATGTCGGCGAGGAAGGATTTAATCCTGATTTTGAATACAAGCCCTCTGATTATAGTATGATTCCCCGTGATGTTTCGGCAGCATGTATTGTAGCTTCTGCTTTATTTGAGTTGTGTGGTTATGTTTCTGATGTAGATAAGAAACAAACTTATTACAATGCAGCCATAAAAATATTAAATAATCTAAGTACAGATTATTATAGAGCGAAAGAAAATGAGAACCACAATTTTATTTTAAAACATAGTGTTGGTAATCTTCCTGGGGATAACGAAGTGGATGTGCCATTAATATATGCTGATTATTATTTCTTGGAAGCATTGATTAGGTATAATACTAGAATGCTCTCTTCGGATTTGTTTTCAACGAGAACCGGAGCTGTGAATAACTAAACCATACCTTGTTGATAGAAAATGATCGAATATACTTAATATTCTTATTGCTAATAAATTAACCTGTTAATAACTTTGTTGGTATCCTTGTTGATAATTGAAGTAGTTTGTGAATAACGCTAGTAAAGAAGAGTTGTCATAAAAAAGAAGAACCGCATTTCTGCGGTTCTTCTTTATCTTAGTTGCGGAGATCCGACTCGAACGAATGACCTTTGGGTTATGAGCCCAACGAGCTACCAACTGCTCCACTCCGCGATGTTTAACGGGTGCAAAGGTACGGCTTTTTTTGAAACAAACAAATAATTCGCTGAATATTTTTCGAATAAATCATCACTTTTTTCTTATTTGGTTGAGAATGAATGAAATAATGATGAAACTTTTTCTTAGCACCTATTAATATACAAATGTTAATATTCTCTCTATTTTCTTGTATGGTCTAAAGAAAAGAATTACTTTTGCTCAAAATATTCAGCAATGTGCAATTTGTAACCTATGACCGTATCCAAGACAAAAGCCAAATTAGTAGATGTTGCCCGTCAGCTTTTTGCGAAGATGGGAGTGGAGAACACGACTATGAACGATATCGCTCTTGCTTCTAAAAAAGGTAGAAGGACTCTATATACCTATTTTAAGAGCAAGGATGAAATCTATCTGGCTGTTGTAGAATCAGAACTGGATATCCTGTCGGATATGATGAAGCGGGTGTCGGAAAAGAATATCTCTCCGGATGAAAAGCTGCTGGAATTGATATATACCCGGCTGGATGCGGTGAAAGAAGTCGTTTACCGGAACGGGACGTTGCGTGCTTACTTCTTCCGTGATATTTGGCGCGTAGAGAAAGTACGTAAGAAATTCGATGCGAAGGAAGTACAACTCTTTAAGGCGGTTCTTTTGGAAGGGCAGGCAAAGGGAGTGTTCCACATTGACGATGTGGAGATGACAGCCGATTTGATACATTATTGCGTGAAGGGAATTGAAGTGCCTTATATCCGCGGTCATATAGGCGCGCATTTGGATGAAGAAACAAGAAACAGATATGTGTCCAACATTGTGTTTGGCGCACTGCATAGAACAGAAATTTAATTAAATAACTTTTAGTATGGGATTATTAGACGGAAAAACAGCCATTGTAACCGGTGCTGCCCGCGGTATTGGTAAGGCTATCGCTCTGAAGTTTGCTGCCGAAGGCGCAAACATCGCATTTACTGACCTTGTCATTGACGAAAATGCAGAAAATACAGCCAAAGAACTTGAAGCAATGGGCGTGAAAGCCAAAGGTTATGCTTCCAATGCGGCTAACTTTGAAGATACAGCCAAAGTCGTAGAAGAAATCCATAAGGACTTCGGACGCATTGATATTCTGGTAAACAATGCCGGTATCACCCGTGACGGCTTGATGATGCGTATGAGTGAACAGCAGTGGGATATGGTCATCAACGTGAACCTGAAGTCTGCATTCAACTTCATCCACGCTTGTACACCTGTCATGATGCGTCAGAAAGCAGGTAGCATTATCAATATGGCATCCGTAGTAGGTGTTCACGGTAATGCGGGACAAGCTAACTATGCAGCTTCCAAAGCCGGTATGATTGCATTGGCGAAGTCTATCGCACAGGAACTCGGTTCTCGCGGCATCCGTGCCAACGCTATCGCTCCGGGATTCATCCTGACAGACATGACTGCCGCTCTTTCTGACGAAGTAAGAGCTGAATGGGCAAAGAAAATTCCTTTGCGTCGTGGTGGTACTCCTGAAGATGTGGCAAACATCGCTACCTTCCTGGCTTCTGATATGTCTTCTTATGTATCAGGTCAGGTGATTCAGGTAGATGGTGGTATGAATATGTAATCGAACAGAATGACTGTTGTATACGAAGACAACCATATCATTGTAGTCAACAAGACCGCTTCCGAGATTGTCCAGGCAGACAAGACGGGCGATACACCGCTTTCGGAAACTGTAAAGCAGTATCTGAAAGAGAAGTATCAGAAACCCGGTAATGTTTTCATCGGTGTGACACACCGGCTGGACCGCCCCGTAAGCGGCCTTGTCATATTTGCAAAAACGAGTAAGGCACTGACCCGTCTCAATGAGATGTTCCGTACCAGTGAGGTGAAGAAGACCTATTGGGCAGTCGTTAAGAACGCTCCGAAAGAAACGGAAGGCGAACTGGTACATTTCTTGGTACGCAATGAGAAGCAGAACAAGAGTTATGCGTACGATAAAGAAGTGCCGAAAAGCAAGAAGGCGGTTTTGGATTACCGCTTAATCGGCCGTTCGGAGAATTATTACTTGCTCGAAGTCGATTTGAAAACCGGACGCCATCATCAGATTCGTTGCCAGTTGGCAAAGATGGGATGCCCCATTAAAGGAGACTTGAAATATGGTTCTCCGCGTTCCAATCCTGATGGCAGCATTTGCCTGCACGCCCGAAGGGTGCGGTTCACGCATCCGGTATCCAAGGAACTGATAGAGCTTGAAGCTCCTCTTCCCGAAGGAAATTTATGGAAAGGATTTGAACTGTTTTAATCAGTGCAAATCCTTTTTCTTTTTGCCAAAAGAGTAAATCTGTCTGCCATCTCTCCAGTTAATTCCTGTGACAGCCGGTAAATTCCCCAATACCTGTTATATTTGCATCATTCGCTAATTACTATATTCAAATCTACCAAAGAAAAATACGAATGAAGGCATTTAAACTACTCGCGCTTACTTCCTGCTTTTTACTTGCAGCGGGAAACGGAGTTGCACAACGGGATTATTCAAAGAGTGAAGGACTGCTCCGGTATGTCGACCCTTTCATCGGCTCTGGCTATCATGGTCATGTATTTGTAGGGACGAGTGTTCCTTACGGAATGGTGCAGCTCGGCCCTAACAATATCCATAAAGGCTGGGACTGGTGCTCTGGTTATCATTACTCCGACAGCATCCTGATAGGTTTCTCCCATACTCATCTGAGCGGTACGGGATGTACCGATTTGGGCGATATTCTCATTATGCCGTTGAATGAAATCCGCACTCCCAGAGGCAATCAGGATGATATACGTGACGGCTATGCTTCCCGTTATTCGCATGACAACGAGATAGCCCGTCCCGAATATTACTCCTTGCTTCTCGACCGTTATGACATCAAAGCGGAACTGACAGCAACAGACCGTGTAGGCTTCCATCGCTACACATACCCCGACGGCAAACCTGCTTCTATATTGATTGACTTGCGTGAAGGGAACGGCTCGAACGCTTACGATAGTTATATCCGCAAGATAGACGATTATACAGTAGAAGGCTACCGCTATGTAAGAGGTTGGAGCCCTTCCCGAAAAGTTTATTTTGTACTGAAGAGTGACAAGAAGATAGAGCAGTTTATTGCCTACGATGATAACACTCCGAAACCTTGGAACCAACTGAAAGTAGCGTCCGTAAAAAGCGTCCTCACTTTCGGCTATGAAAAAGAAGTAAAGGTTAAAGTAGCTATTTCTTCCGTTAGCTGTGCCAACGCTCTCATGAACCTACAAGCGGAACTTTCCCACTGGGACTTTGACAAAACAGTAAAAATGAGTGCCGACCGATGGAATAAGCAACTCGCAAGAATGAGCGTCGAAACGGACAACGAACCAGCCAAACGTATTTTCTATACCGCACATTATCATACCATGATTGCTCCTACGCTCTATTGTGACGTAAACGGAGAATACAGAGGGATGAATGATATGATTTACACTGACCCGAAGAAAGCCAACTATACCACCCTTTCTTTGTGGGATACCTACCGTGCCTTACATCCTCTGATGACTATCGTTCAGCCCGAAATGGTAGACAAGGTGGTCAACTCCATGCTTTCCATTTATCACCAACAGGACAAACTTCCTATATGGCCTTTGATGAGTGGCGAAACAAATTGCATGCCGGGTTATAGCTCCGTTCCGGTGATTGCCGATGCCTATCTGAAAGGCTTTACCGGATTCGATGCGGAAGAAGCATTGCAGGCAATGAAAGCGACTGCCACCTATGAGAAACAGAAAGGCATCCCCCATGTATTGGAAAAAGAATATATCCCTGCCGACAAAGTTCATGAAGCTACTTCGATAGCCATGGAATATGCAGTAGATGACTGGGGCATTGCCGCCATGGCGCATAAAATGGGAAAGTACGAAGATGCGGCAACTTACGCAAGACGTGCACATTACTATAAGAACTACTTCGACTCATCCATCCATTTCATCCGCCCGAAGTTGGAAGACGGCTCCTGGCGCACTCCTTATGATCCGGCACGTTCCATCCACACCGTCGGAGACTTCTGCGAGGGTAATGGCTGGCAATACACATTCTTCGCTCCGCAAGACCCGTATGGACTAATCGGGTTATTCGGCGGCGACAAACCGTTTACTGCAAAACTCGATAACTTCTTCACCAACAATGACAGCATGGGTGAAGGTGCATCCAGTGACATTACCGGGCTTATCGGTCAATACGCACATGGAAACGAACCGAGCCATCATGTTGCCTACCTGTATGCGTATGCCGGCGAACAATGGAAAACGGCAGAGAAAGTCCGTTTCATCATGGATGAATTCTATACGGATAAACCGGACGGAATCATCGGCAATGAAGATTGCGGTCAAATGTCTGCCTGGTATCTTCTTTCATCCATGGGACTTTACCAGGTGAATCCGTCAGACGGTATATTTGTTTTCGGCAGTCCGTGCTTTAAGAAAGTCGAAATGAAAGTACGTGGCGGCAAGACATTTACAGTAGAAGCCCCCGACAATAACAAAGAAAATATTTATATCCAAAAGGTTTACTTGAACGGTAAACCTTATAATAAGAGCTATATCACATACGACGATATAATCAATGGCAGCACTTTAAAGTTTGTGATGGGAAAGAAACCCAATAAGAATTTTGGTAAAGCTCCGGCAAACAGACCGGTTGTTCTGAACAAGATAAACGAATAAGAAGATTGTTTTCAATAGGTAGTAAGATTCAGAGTTGTTTGAACGTAAATTTCAGCCCTCTTCCGTAAAACCAATCAGATTTTATAGAAGAGGGCTGAATTGTGATTGACTGGTTCCTGGCTTATGGCAACGGGTCGGCCGCCGCAGGACGTTTCGGGTCATAAACGGCTACGCCTACTTTGGAATCCGCACAACCATAATATAAATACCATTTGTTTTTGAAGTAAACCATTCCTTCGATAAAGACCGTGCCGTCTACATATTGCCCGCTTTTCTCAAAGCTGTCCATCGGACGGAAGAACGGTTCGTCAAGACGGGTGATGAAACGCGTAGGTTCGTTGGCATCAAAGAGAGCTTGTCCGGCGGCGTAGACATTGGCGGTGTAGCGTTTGTCACCTCTTCCCGAATGGTTCTTGCCATTGTAGAGAAGGACGATACCTTTCGGGGTGTAGATAGCGGGCGGCCCGCATTCGGTAAGATGGCTGTCGAAATATCCGTCGCGGGGTGAGAATAATTTCTTCAGAGAGCCGTCGATGTTGACAACTGGTGTCCAGTTGATTAAATCGTCGGAAGTGGCAGCGAATACATGTTCTTCACCCCAATACATAAAGTATTTCCCGTTGATTTTCTTGATAATCTGCTTCCCTTTGACAACTTCCGTCAGGATAGAGCCGGATTTGCAACCCAGGTTGAAGAACTTCCCGTCAAATGCTTTGGCAAAGGCAGGGCCATGCTTTGTCCAGTCTTTCAGGTTGCGGGAAGTGGCTACGGCCAGACGAGGGACGTGACGGTTCCACTGGGTGTACATCATTACATACAATCCGTCTTCTGTTACGGTAACGCGCGGATCTTCGCAGCCACCCGGCCATTCCAACTCTTTTTGTGAATCATTAGCAGGATAGAACACAGGAGTTTTTTCCCGTTGGAAATGCATTCCATCGGTAGAAGTTGCGTAGCCGAGACGGGAAGTACGGTGACCGATGCCGACGCCCGATTTATCTTCCGCACGATATAATACGACAATATCCCCTTTGTAGAGTGTAGCAGCCGGATTAAAGGTGTCATTCGATTCCCATGCAATAGAATCTTTGGCTAAGGGACAATAAAACTTGGTGTTTTCTATAGGCGATATTACCGGATTTACATTCTTCGGACGTTCGAAACCGCCGAAAGCCCAATCGGGTAATTTGTTCTCTCTGGGATTGGAAGATTGATTGGAAGATTGCCCATAGGCTGCACAAGTCATTATTGACGTAGCAAATAGAAACAATAAAGTTGATTTCATATAGTCTGTATTACATTAATAGTTGATTGCTTCAGGAGTAATATTCCCCTTCTACATATAAATTGAAAAAAAGAAATATGCTGTCATCTGTCACATAATTGGATATAAATGATTGGACGATTGCTGATTATGGTGTGACAGCATGGCGTGACAACAGGGTGACGGCAGTGTGATAACGGCTTTTGCTGTCACATATTCCGGAAATAGAGAGTTGCTTGTTTCCCCGCTATGAGAGAAATTTTTCTTCATACCATGCCAAGATAGTGGCCGTAGCTTGAAACCGATGGTGCCGACAAAGCGAAACTTTAGTTTCAACGGTGAGAAACTTTGGTTTCATCGGTGAGAAACTCTAGTTTCATCAGCTTGAAACTTTAGTTTCATACGCTTGAAACTCTTGTTTCCAAGGCGTGAAACTATCTGCTCCATACGGTGAAACCAAAAGTTTCAAGGCATGAAACCATTGGTATCGCCATATGAAGCAATTATCTTATAGGCAAGAGCGGGGTAAGAACTACTGGATACTGTTCAGTAAGTCCACCTTTCCCTCGTTGACAAGCTTTAGGATTAACTCCCCGAACAGCGTGTTTTGCCAGGCAAACCATGAACGGGTGAAGTTTTTCGGGTCGTTCTTATGGAAAGATTCGTGCATGAAGCCTGTTCCGGCATCCGTATCCATCAGCATTTTTATGCAAGTCTTGATTTCCGCGTCGTTTTGACTGGTGAATGCTTTCATCATAATGCTCATCGGCCAAATCATGTCATATCCGATATGCGGGCCGCCGATACCCTCTCCGGCAGTACCTTTGAAAAAGTAAGGATTATCCTCACTCCATACAAATTTGCGGGTATTCTGATAAATAGGGTCACTCACTTTCACATCTCCCAGATAAGGCAGGGCGATAAGGCTCGGCACATTGGCATCATCCATTAACAGTTGGTTGCCGAAACCATCCACTTCGAAAGCATAGATTTTACCATACTTCGGGTGATTGTAAACAGCATACTTTTTCAAGGCTTTTTCCACTTCGTCCGCAAGTCCGGTGCATTGCTTGGCCAAGTCCGGTTTCTTGTTGACCGTATTCAGGATTTCGGCTGCTTTGCGAAGGGAAGTAACAGCGAAGAAGTTGGACGGAACGAGGAATTGGAAAGTAGTAGCATCATCGGAAGGACGGAAAGCGGAAGCAATCAGTCCGACAGGTTTTACAGGATTACCCCAGCCGTCGTTAGTCATCGTGTCAAGCGCTCGTTCCGTCTTGCGTTGGAAACGGTAAGGGCCTTTCGGGTCTTCTTTTCGTTGTTGTTCCTTAAACGTTTTCAGGACGTTGGCGATGGCTGCGAGCCATTCGTCGGAGAATACACTGGCATCTCCCGTCGTTTTCCAGTAATGATAAGCGAGACGGATCGGATAACAGAGCGAGTCAATTTCCCATTTCCGTTCGTGCAGTTCGGGCTTCATGTCCGTAAGGTCACTCATCCATTCGCCCCCTTCGGAATTCATGTTGAAAGCATTGGCATACGGGTCGATATTGATACACTTGAACTGACGTTTGATAACGCCGGCCAGCATTTTTTTCAGTTCCGCGTCTTTGTTGGCGAGTTGGACGTAAGGCCATACTTGTGCGCCTGAATCGCGCAGCCACATGGCATGGATGTCGCCCGTATACACGAACGTATCGTCCTTGCCGTCAAAATGAACAGTGGTATCCAACGTGTTCGGGAAACAGTTTTCGAACATCCATGCCAGACGGGCATTCGTCAGCAGTTGTTTGATGTGTGCAATCTGCTGTTCCACAGCTTGCGAGACAAACAGGCGTTTCGATACTTCCGGACGGTTCGTCTGATAATTGTTGATTTTGGTATTATCTTGTCGGATGATACCAAAATCATTGTTTCCCATAGCTTGTATGTTGGCAGCGCCAAAGAGTGCCATAGACAAACAAAAGGCTTTAGTTATATTCATGGTAATAGTTTTTTTAGTTAATTAATTTCTGCAAAGAATTCGATAAGACAAGCATTGTCGAGCAGCCATTTATACTGCTCCTTGTTGTGTCCCGACCAATCCCTGCCTAATAGTCCGTTCTCGTCCCGATAGTTCTCCCAGGCGTGAAGCGCATTTCCTACCATAGCATCGACATATACCGGATTTTTGTCAACCTTATACAGGGCTTTCAGTCCCCTGAATAAAATCACGTTAAACCACGCCATGTCTTTATGCACTTTGGCAGTCGGGTCTTTCATATCGGCTTTTGTACGGAAAAAAGCATCCGTTCCTGCGGCTGTCTGCTGCGCGTCGCGCAAGTACTGTTCGTCTCCCGTCTCCTCGTAGAGCAACACACCTGCCTGAATCATTTGTCCACTGTTGTAGGCGTATTTCTCTTTGGAAACTTTCCCTTTCAGGTTGACATTATCCCAGTAAAGATGGTCGGTAGGGTCGTACAGGTGCTTTTTCGTCCAGGCATAAGTCTCTTTTGCTTTTTCCAGATACTTGGCGTCTTTTGTCAGACGGTACAACTTGACACCGAGTACAGTCGATGGCGCATTGGAACAAGTATGCTTCGCTTCCTTCTGCTGTTCGCACCAAAAGATACCGCCGCCCATTTCGTCGCTCCATCCACTGTAAATATATTGATACAGTGCAATCGCCTTTTCCAAAGATGCGGGCTTGCGCGTCAGTTGGTAATAATCGCAGTAATCCAGCGCAATCCAGATGTTATCGTCATAGTAACGTCCGTGTTGCCCGTACTTGGTAGGATACGATTGATAACAGGCCGGCAGGCGGCTCCCGTCCCAATACTGCTCCATCCCCGGAAGAATTCTTTTCTCGAGAATTTTCTTGTACTTTTTATCTCCGGTAGCCTTGTATAACGCCACACAACCCGACATTATCCCCGAATACGGCCATAGAAAAGAAGCCTTCAGCGTTCCATTCTGTTGCGTTCCGCCCGCCAGGTAAGTAATCTTTTGGTCGGGATTGACAGGATACGTTTCTGTCAGTAGTCCGTCATTCGTCTGATACAGATTCAGCACATTGTACAGAATCGAGTCGGCAATAGAAAGATAACGGGCATTTCCCGGAGTCTTTCCTACTGCGGAAGTAAGGCAAAATAGCATACAGGCTGTAAAACATATATTTCTCATAGGAGTATCGGGGTTGGGAGTTGAAACTTTCAGGTTATTGGTGAAAAGCATCAGCCGAATGACGGATAGACGCCACGCGGCTGACAAAAATTACTTCTGCTGCCGCTCGTCAAACTCCAGTTCCACCTTTACAGGGAAATGGTCGGAAGGCGTGCGTGCCTGGTAAGCCTTGATGTCGATTTCTTCCGGACAGTCATTCGCCTGCTTCTTCTCACCGCTTCCTACGATGCTGCGGTAAGTATCCGTCAGTACGCCATACCTTTTCACATGGAAAGACGGAGACACGAATACGTGGTCGATGCGGCTTTCCGTAAAGCTGTTCGGGTCGAAGTCGTTGAATGTACCGTTGATAGCATAGCGGAAGCCGGCCTTCTCGTAAGAGTCGCACAGTACTCCTTTGCTCACAAAAGCGTCATAAGACTGGTGAGTCTGGTCGACGTTGAAGTCTCCCGTCAGGATAGCCGGAAGGTCTTTACTTTTGCCAAGCTCTTTCATCTTGTCTTGTACGAGGAATGCGCTTTCCACGCGTGCCTTCTTGCCGATATGATCCATATGCAGGTTGAAGAAAAGGAATTCGAAACCGGTGTCCTTGCATTTGAAATGTCCCCAACTGCAAATACGCGGCAATACGGCATCCCAACCTTTGCTAGGCACGTCAGGCGTTTCTGACAACCAAAAATCACCTTTCTCTATCACGTCAAACTTGTCCGTGCGATAGAAAATAGCAGAATGTTCACCTTTCTCTTTGCCGTCGTCGCGACCTACGCCGATATAGTCATAACCGGGCAATGCCTCTTTCATGTCCTTCAGTTGATGGATGAAGCATTCCTGCGTGCCGAAAATATCGAAATCATGGTATTGCACCATTTGGGCAATGACCGGGTAACGTTGTCCCCAACCGTTGCCACGGACGGAATCGCCACCGTTGGCGTTTCTCAGATTGTAGGAAGCAACAGTGATGGAAGTAGGCTGATAGTTACTTTGACAACCGCAAAAGACTACCGCAACAATAGCAATAAATAAAAGGCTTTTAAGTTTCATGTTTTTATAGTTTGTTTGATAGATAATTCTCTGACTTCAAAAGTACGATATTTTATTCAAATGAAAGAGAGTAGGGAACATCTTTTTCTGTGGTTCCCCGTTGCTTGTTGGGTACAGGACTCATTTGAAATTGAATATTCGCACCTCGCATCAATTGGTCGTGCGTCAGATAATTGCGTGAATAAGACTTGCCGTTCACTTTCATATCCTTTATGTAGCAGTGACCGGGCTGGTTGTTATCCGACTTGATGGTGATTGTTTTTCCGTTCTCCAGATGCAGCTTGGCGGATTTGAAGAGGGGAGTTCCCACGATATACTCGTCCGTTCCCGGACAAACGGTGTAGAACCCTAAGGCGGAGAATACATACCAGGCGGAAGTCTGGCCGTTATCCTCGTCACCGCAGTAACCGTCCGGCGCAGCGGTGTACAACTTATTCATGATTTCACGTACCCAGTACTGGGTTTTCCAAGGCTCGCCGGAATAGTTATAAAGATAAACCATATGCTGAATCGGCTGGTTGCCGTGCGCATACTGCCCCATGTTCATCACCTGCATTTCACGCATTTCGTGAATCATGCCACGGCTTTCCATTCCCAGTTTGCCGGGAATCACGAATACGGAATCCATCATGGTATTGAATTCTTTTCTACCGCCCATCAGGTCGATAAGCCCCTGTGGGTCGTGGAATACACAGAAACTCCAGTGCCAACTGTTTCCTTCGCAGAACTCGCCGCTCCAGTCCACTGCGTCGAAGTTCGGGTTGAATACCCCTTTGTCGTCTTTGCCTACCATCAGTTTGCGTTCCGGGTGATAGACATTTTTATAGTTCAGTGCACGTTTCTTAAATATGTCGATTTCGCTTGCCGGCTTGCCCAACTTCTTGCCTAATGCATAGATAGTCCAGTCATTATATGCATATTCCAGTGTGCGGGCTACGTTTTGTCCGATTCCTATATTATTGGGCACATATCCCAGTTGGTTGTAGGATTCGTGACCGAGACGACCGGAAGCCGTGCCGCGCAGATGCGCGCTTGTTCCGTGTTTCAGTGCTTCCCAAAGCGTTTCGATATCATATCCGCGCAGTCCTTTAATATAAGCATCCGCTACTACGGAAGCCGAGTTGTTGCCCACCATGGAGTCACGATGTCCGGGACTTGCCCATTCGGGAAGGAATCCGCTTTCTTTATAAGCATTGACAAGTCCTTCCTGCATCTTCTGATTCATCGACGGATACATCAGGTTGAGGAAAGGGAACAGGCAGCGGAACGTATCCCAGAATCCGGTATCGGTAAACATATAACCCGGAAGCACTTTACCGTTGTAAGGGCTGTAATGCATTACTTCTCCCTTGGCGTCTATCTCGTAGAAGCTGCGCGGGAAAAGCATGGAACGATACAGGCATGAGTAGAATGTACGCAGGTTGTCGATGTTATCGTCCTCTATCTCTATCTTGCCCATTTCACGGTTCCAGGTATCTCTGCCATTGGCAACCAGTTGGTCGAAACTCTTGTTATCGAGTTCCTTCAGATTCAGTTCCGCCTGTTCGGGGCTGATAAAAGAAGAAGCGACACGGGCGTGGACGATTTCTCCTTTTTTCGTTGCGAATCCGATGACCGCTCCGGTGTGGTTCCCCTTCGCTTCCGTTTCATTCGGAAGGATATTATTCTCCGAAACGGCAGAAACGAAAGTAAACGGCTTGTCGAACTGCATGACGAAGTAGTTTTTGAAGTTTTTGGGCACACCACCGCTGTTCTTTGTCGAATAGCCGATAATCTTGTTTTCTTCGGGAATCACTTTGACGTAAGAACCCTTGTCGAAAGCATCCAGAATGACATAGGCATTCTTCGTTTCGGGATACGTAAAGCGGAACATGGCTGCCCGTTCGGTGGGGACAAGTTCGGTAGTCACGTCATGGTCGGCCAGATATACCTTATAATAATAAGGCTTGGCTACTTCCGCTTTGTGAGAGAACCAACTGGCGCGCCGGTCTTGGTCGAATACCAGTCCGCCGGTGATTGGCATGATGGCGAACTGGCCATAATCGTTGTTCCATGGACTGGGTTGATGTGTCTGTTTGAACCCCCTGATTTTGTCGGCATCGTACGTGTATGCCCAACCGTCGCCCATCTTACCGGTCTGTGGTGTCCAGAAGTTCATTCCCCACGGCAAGGCCGTAGCCGGATACGTATTTCCGGTGGACAGTTCGTACTTGGATTGCGTGCCTACCAGCGTGCTGACATAGTCCACCGGGTTCTTTACGGCAGAAGATTGCAGGGTGTACAGCACGGCACTTCCAAGAAATAACAAGTGTTTAAATGAAAAATGTGTTTTCATGAACAAATGAATTTATAGATTTGAAAATAATTTCTACGACGAAAATAGGGAGAAAAGGAATGTGCTCTCAGGAATGGAAAGGAGAAATCACTTGTTGGCGCTAATGTTAACCACTATGGCGCTAATCCTTACCTATATCCCTGCCAAAAAAAAGTGCGAAATGTTTTTTTGTTTACCTTTGTCATATATCAAATCTAAGAATGACACGCTATGAACAGACCATTTGTTTTTATACTTATTTTCATCCTTAACCTGTTGATACATACGGTTTATGCCTATAACTTGAAGCAGATTGCGGATAAGGAATATATGTCCAACAGTTCGATTACATCTCTGTGCCAGGACGAACGCGGACTGATGTGGATAGGCACCTGTGACGGACTGAATATTTATGATGGGCAGGAAATCGAAGAATTTAAGACACGAGACAAGGAAGATTACTTATCCGGTAACCTGATTGACAATATCGTATATACCGGTGAGGAGATTTACTGGATTCAGACATACTACGGACTAAACCGCCTTGATCGGCGAACCAATACGCTCACACACTACAACGAGTTTCAGAAACTCTTCTTTATGAACAAGGATAACAACGGCAATCTGTTCATTATCCAGGATAGCAACTGCATCTACTATTATCATAAGAACGAAGGCGTTTTCAAGAAAATCAATATCACGGGAATTCCTATTTCGGACATTGTTGACTTCTTCATCGACGGCAACAACCGTATGTGGGTAGTGATGAAAGGATACAACCGTTGTTATGACATTCAGCAGGAAGCCGTCTCAGGGGATATTACCTTACTGCCGCAGAAAACCAGCTTGCAGTATCATACTTCATTGCTTTACTGCTTTAACGATGAACAATCCCTTTATTATATAGACAAGGATTATAACTTCTACGCCTTCCACATCCCGACCAGGAAGAATGAGTTCATAGCCAATCTGGGCAAAGAGATACAGGCGCGCGGCAAAATATCTTCCATCGTACATTACCACGACAGCTTCTTTGTCGGCTTCCTGATGGATGGTATTCTGCTGTTAGAGAAACAAAAGGAAGCGAATACCTGGCAGATTCAGCCATTGCCCATTAATAGTGGCGTGTTCTGTCTCAAGAAAGACCGCTTTCAGGATATTGTGTGGATAGGTACGGACGGACAGGGCGTTTATCTTTATTCCAACCCTCTCTATTCCATCAAATCAACGGTGCTGAGCAATTACAGTGAGAAGATAGAACGTCCCGTACGTGCGCTATACCTGGATGACGACCGCACGTTTTGGATAGGCACAAAGGGAAACGGCATTCTTAAAATCTATGATTATGAGGTTGGTAAGAATATCTCCGACTGCCGGGCGGAGATACTGACTACTTCCAATAGCCCGTTAGGAAGCAACGCTGTCTATTGTTTTGCCAAAAGCCACCGGAACCTGCTTTGGATAGGCGATGAGGAAGGTTTGAACTACTACTCGTACAAGGAAAAGCGTATCAAAAATATTCCGGTTCAAGTAGCAGGCGAAGACTTCAAGTACATACACGATATTTACGAAACAGCCGGTTCCGAACTATGGTTGGCAAGTGTCGGAATGGGAGTGGTGAAAGCCCGTATTGCCGGAACACCGGACAATCCGGTCATTGTAGACGCACAACGTTATGTCATCAACGATGGCGAACTGGGATCGAACTATTTCTTCACTATCCATGCGGAGAATGACTCCCGCCTGCTCTTTGGTAATAGAGGATACGGGGTGTTCCGCTTTAATAAGACAACGAACGGATTGGAGCCTATGTCTACTCATAAATATGAGAATATGACACTGAATAATATATTGGCTATCAGCAAAGACAGCAGCAACAATTATCTTTTTGGCACGAGTTACGGACTGATAAAATATACCTCAGAGACTTCTTATCAACTCTTTAACGCTCAGAATGGCTTCCTGAACAACACCATTCATGCCATTCTCAAAAACTCGCCCGATAACTTTTGGTTAAGCACCAACCTGGGATTAATCAATTTCGATACCCGGCGGAATATTTTCCGTTCGTATGGCTTCGGTGATGGCTTGAAAGTGGTAGAGTTCAGCGACGGAGCAGCCTATCGTGACCCTCAAACGGGTACGTTGTTCTTTGGTGGAATCAATGGATTCGTAGCCATCCGTGCTGACGGCCGTCCCGAGCAGCTTTATATGCCGCCCGTCTATTTCGACAAGCTGTCTATCTTCGGTGAGCAATATAACCTGGGTGAATTTCTCACCCGGAAAAAGGGCACGGAAGTCCTCAACTTGCAGTACGACCAAAACTTCTTCTCAGTCTCCTTTGCCTCTGTGGACTATCTGAATGGCAACAACTGTACCTATTTCTATAAACTGAAAGGGCTAAGTGACCAATGGGTGAACAACGGTTCGGAGAGCGGAGTCTCTTTTACGAATATGGCTCCCGGCGAATATACGTTGCTGGTGAAATATTATAATAGTGTCTTTGATAAGGAAAGCGATGTCTATTCCCTGGTTATCCGTATCGGCGACCCGTGGTATGCGTCCTGGTGGGCGTATCTGATTTACGCCTTGTGCCTGCTTTTGATAGTTGCTTTGTTGATGCGTTCGTTTATTCTGCGTTCCAAACGCAAGAAGCAGGAATTGCTGAACGAAATAGAGAAGCGCCACCAAAAGAATGTCTTTGAATCCAAACTCCGTTTCTTTACCAATATCGCCCATGAATTCTGCACTCCGTTGACCTTGATTTATGGCCCTTGCGGACGTATCCTTTCATCCAACGGACTAAGTAAATTTGTAGTAGACTACGTGCAGATGATTCAAACCAACGCCGAACGTCTGAATAATCTGATTCATGAACTGATTGAATTCCGCCGTATCGAGACAGGTAACAGGGAAGTGCGCATCGAAACGTTAAATGTATCGTCCATCGTGAAGGGTATAGCTAAAACCTTTGTTGAAATGGCGAAATCCAGGAACATTACTTTCCTGAGCAAGATACCCGAACACGTGTCCTGGAACTCGGACAAAGGTTTTCTGAATACGATTATTATCAACCTGATTTCGAATGCATTCAAATATACTCCCGATGGGCTGAGCATTAAGATTGAAGTGGATACAACCGGAGAAGGACTATTAGTGCTCCGCGTAGCCAATGAAGGAAGCACCATCAAGGAGAAAGACTTTCAGCATATTTTCAACCGGTATTCTATTTTGGATAACTTCGAGAATCAGGACGAGAAGAACTTCTCCCGCAACGGGCTCGGACTTGCCATCTCATACAATATGGCGAAGTTGCTGAACGGTACGCTGAAAGTGGAAAATACTCCTGACGGATGGGTGATGTTCACATTGACCTTGCTCGTCATGGAACCGACCGTCGGAGTGCCGGCAACAAAACGGATTACTGCGGAATATATCCCGAAGATAGATACGCAATCTATCCTGAAACTCCCTCATTATGAATTTGATAAGATGCGCCCTACTTTACTGGTAGTCGATGACGAGATAGAGATGCTGTGGTTTATCGGAGAAATCTTCTCCGGTGATTTTAATGTAGTCACCCTGCAAGACCCCGAACGGGTGGAACAGGTGATGAACGAAGTGTATCCGAACGTGATAATCTGTGATGTCATGATGCCGGGAATCAGCGGTATTGAACTGACGAAACGGATTAAGGCGGTGAAGGAAACGGCTCATATCCCTATTATAATCGTATCCGGGCGGCATGAGATGGAGGAACAGATGGCGGCGCTTTCGGCAGGTGCGGAGATGTATATCACGAAACCGTTTAATGCGGAATATCTCCGTATATCGGTGGGGCAGGTGATGGAACGGAAAGAGGTGCTGAAGAACTACTTCAGTTCGCCTATCAGTTCTTTTGAAAAGTCGGACGGCAAGCTGACGCATAAGGAGTCGAAGAAATTCCTTCAGTCTGTTCTGAAGATTATCAATGATAACATAACGAACAAAGAACTGACTCCCCGTTATATTGCCGACCGGCTGGCAATCAGTCCGCGCAGCCTGTACCGGAAAATGGAAGAAATAGGCGAAGACAGTCCGACGGATTTGATAAAGGAATGTCGTTTGCATATCGCGAAGGATTTACTGTTGACGACTAAAAAGACGATTGATGAAATCGTGTTCGATTCCGGGTTCTCCAATAAGGTAACTTTCTTCAAAGTATTCCGTGAAAAGTACGGGTGCACGCCAAAAGAGTTTCGGATGAAACATCTGGAAGAAGTCCGGCAGTAGCCTGTGGCAGGGTGCTTGCTCCGGCTTTCGCTTTCTTCTGCCTTTTGAGGATGAGAAACGGCTCTGTAATATGTTCTGACGTATGTTTAAGATAGAAAAAGAAGAAGTAAATTTCCGTGTTAATATGGTAAGTATCCGTGCCAAAAGGTAAAAAAGTACAATTGGATTTCTTTTGGTAGAGTTTAGTGATTTTATCTTTGCTTCATCGAAATTTTTAAGTAGATGAACTTGAAAAGTATTAATTTATTAATCTTTAATCTAATGAAAAGGAAACTTAGTTTTTTATTCCTATCAGCATTGACCCTACCATTTTTTATGGTTTCGTGTAGTGATGATAAAGAAGAACAGGAAGTGAAGCCGGCGACAGATTTGGTGGTCGATAATAACTCGGTGACACTACTGCAAGGAGACGAAATTACGGTAGGTATTACTTCCGGTAATGGAGATTATTATGTGAAACCATTTGATGAAAGTGTTGCGACGGCTGTCATCAATGGTAATAAAGTAACAATTAAAGCAACGGAGAATAGCCATCTTGAAGAAAATAACCGCATCGAAACAACTGTATTGGTAGTAGACGGACGCAAGAAAGTAGCTAGAATCCAAGTTCAGGTTGCCAAACTCTGGGACTTGACGGCAGATGTACCGGAAGAAGGCTTTGACTTGTTTATCGGTGAAAAACGAATGGTGAAAATCCTGACGGGTAACGGTGATTATGAGATTTCTATTCCCGAAGGCGCTGACAAGTATATCGAAGTGGGCGAGCTTTCCGGTCAGGTATTCCCCGTAACCGCCAAATTTGAAACAGGAACAGAACCCGTAGATATTACGGTTACTGATAAGAAAGGCAAGACGGTAGTTATTCCGGTGGTGGTGAATATCGTTGATTTGGTGTTGAAAACCAATGAAGCTACTTTCTCCGAGCCGGATGCCGAATCACAGTATATAACTATTGAGAAAGGGAATGGCGGTTATAGCTTTACTTATCAGGTAGGAGATGGCGAACCGACTGCCGATGCTACCATTGTAGAAGCTACTGAAAAAGAGAATCTGATTACGCTGAAGCCGAAAGCAAGAGGGGATGTAAAGGTGATTGTGACCGACCAGAAAGGTTCGGTAGAAGAGATTGCGGTGACGGTCAATCCGTACGAAATTAAGTTGGAAGATAATGCGACTTCATTGACTGTCGACGGATTTGATAATTCAAAAGAAGTGGCTATCTCCCGCGGTAACGGTGGCTATCAACTTGCGCCGTTGACGGATGATAATAAGAAGTACTTGAAATCGGCGGAAATAGACGAAAACAATCGTCTGAAAGTTGAGGGCAACTGGCTGGGAACTACTACGCTTACCATTACGGATGCTGCCGGAAAAGAACTGGATTTGCCGGTTACTGTCATGCCGATGGCTGCATTGCTTGAATCAGACCGCTGCTTCAAGATTGATATAAAGAAATTTGTAGAAAGCAACCAGGATTTGAATAATATGCGGCAACTTACTTTTGAAATGGTATTTTATCCTACATACTCACGTTCTTTACAGTCATTTATCGGGTTGGAAGGTGTTTTCCTGCTTCGTTGCGAGAATAATGGGGATACCGATTTGCGCTTTGAAATAGCTACAAAAATCCATAAAGACCCTAATAACCTAAGTGGAAGCACATACAGCGACCCTCGTTTCCGCAGTCAGCAAAAGATGGGAAATGACCGTCAGGGAAATGGAAAGTGGTATCATGTTGCTGTGGTATTTGACGGCACACAGAGCAGTACAAAGGAAGCCTACAAGATGTATATCAATGGTGTGCGTGAAACGCTTACACCCGCAGGCAGCGATTATGAAGATGTAAGTCCCGACCCGTATCTGGTTCTTTCTTCCGTATCCGGGGATAACGCCTTGATGATTGGACGTTCGGGGAATAGTGAATACCGTTTGGGGTATTGTGCCGTTGCTCAGGCGCGTATGTGGAATGTTGCCCGCACTGAAGACGAGATAAAAGCTGATATGTGTAAATTCTTCGACCCCGAAGAAGCTAAAAATAATGCGAATTTATTGGGTTATTGGGTACCGTCTAATGGCGTTAGTGATATCAGTGTTTTCAAAAACTACGGTTCTGCTGGTGACGGATTGGATGCAGTGGTTTACAATAACGGTAAAAGTATAAGTCCTGTGACTTTCCCCGACCGTTACAAAAAGGTAGAATGTCCTCATTCATACTAAAACAAGGAGTATAATAATATGAGAAACAATATGATAACAAAGAAACTAATCAAATTTGCCTTGCTGTTTTTCCTTATTGGACTGGCAGCTTGTGACAATACCTTAAATCCGGGATTTAACCCGGACGATTATGAACCGATTGTTCCGCCAGAACCTGTCCGTACGATGGATGCTATGGCTAGCGGTGAACGTGTGGTGCTTTCGGGAGCTTCGCTGACGGACATCATTCTGAAATGGACGCCTACCGAGAAACACGGAAATACAGTATATCGTTACGAAGTATTGATAGATACTATCGGTGGTGATTTTACAAAGCCGGTAGAAACCATCTTTTCCGACAATAACGGCTTGGAGCCTCAGCTGACATTGACGCATTATCAGGCGAATACGATTGGCAAACTTGCCAAATTCCGTTGTAATACGAACGGAACGCTGCGTTGGAAAGTACGTGCTTATTGCGGGCTGGATCAGGCAATCAGTAGTCTGGAAGGTTATTTCGTGATATTTATGATGGACGGCATCGACGATATGCCATCGGAGAACGAACCGGTTTATATCACAGGTATCGGTACGGAAGATGACGGTGACGAAGCGGAAGCATTGCAGATGCTCCGGCAGAATGAGGGAATCTACCAGACTTTCGTACAGTTGAAAGCCGACCAGCCGTTTATCTTTATGTCGACGGTAGAGGGACGCAAATGCTATTACTATGTGGACAACAATGGCGTGTTGCGTGAACGCAATGACGGTGAAGAATATACGGTGACTGTTCCGAAATCCGGTATTTATCGTATTACCATCAATATGGGTGAACAGGCTATTTCGTATGATGAAATCGGAACGGTTTCTCTTTACAACCATTCCGGTGGATATACGAAAGTCTTCAATTACCTGGGTTATGGTAAATGGGGCGTGAAGGATTACACGGCACAGAAGAAAGTCGAAAGTTGGGCAGGAAGCGGAGAAACCCGTCATAGCTTCAAAATGGAGATAAACGGAACCACCTATCGCTGGGGACATAAGGACAAGGATAAGGGACAGCCTACCCTGACAACGGATGCCGGCTATTATAACTTACATCAACTGGCATTGGGAACAGACCCTTGGGATTATAGTTTCCGTTTCTGCGACGAGTTGCTTCAATGGGGAGCTGTGCAGAACAATATCTATTACGCTACGGTGAAAACCGACGTTACCCTTTATTTCAACGCGGAGTTTGGAGCATATACCCACCGTTGGGTGGCCTCGGAAACCAATGAAGATTAAAAAATAGAATCAGATGAAAAACGATATACTATCATTATCAAAAAAGACTTTGTTGCTGGGTGGCGCGTTTGTTATGTTTGCCGCTTGTGACAACGGTGACTTGGGAGACATCTACAAGGGCGACTCATCCGGCGAATACGTGTCGGATGTAAACTGGACGGATGCAGCCAATCTGAGTACGGGAACATACATCAAGTATTTCTTTGAAAATGCGGGCGGACGCGATACTTTCTGCGGAAGCATCTATTGGGAAAAGCCGAATACACCACAGACGGGAGAACCTGTCAGTACGGGCGGCAGCGGCGGATGGTCGCAGGGGCATGCATTGGATATTGTGATTGACGCTTATGTACGTAGCGCGAATGACCCTCAATATCAGGCTTATTTGTACGAGAACATAATGAAACCGTTCCTTCCCGCTTTCGACGACTGGAACGAGCATTGCGGTTATGGCGGCAAGGACTTCTGGAATAACTTCTACGATGATATGGAATGGATGGCGCTGGCCTGCCTGCGGGTGTACGAACTGACGGGCGATGAGGATTATTACAGTGCCTTGATGAAAATGTGGGATCATATCAAGGGGGCGAAGAATGATTATAAAGGAGCAGGCGGTATGGCATGGAAAACGGATTCACCGGCTTCCCGCATGGCTTGTTCAAATGGCCCCGGCTGCCTGCTGGCGATGAAACTGTATAAGTTGACAGTGGTTGAAGCCAAGGATGGCTGGGAAGACAAGGCTGCCTACTATCTGAACTTCGCCAAGGAAGTGTACAACTGGATGACTGCTTACTTGTGTGATACTTCCACCGGACAGGTGTATGATAACCTGGGCATCAGGGATGACGGTACTCCGGGCGACCCCGATAAAGTGGCGCTTTCTTATAATCAGGGGACATTTATGGCATCTGCCCTGGAATTGTATAACGCTACCGGTGAAGAGGAATATCTTCGCAATGCCGTTGCTTTCGCTGCCTATCAGGTAAATAAGAAAATGGATTCCAATTATCCGGTATTCAGTGGCGAAGGTAATTCCGGTGATAACCTTCTGTTCCGTGGTATCTTTGTGCGCTACTTCCTTGATATGTTAAAACAGCCGGTAAGTAGTGTTTACCCGGAAAAGACGAAAAATAAGTTTATTGCCGCATTGCGTAGCTGTTCCGATGTACTTTGGACGCTGGCTCACCCGGATGGTTACTATGTATGGGAATATAGCTGGAGTAAAGCTCCTGAATTCGGCAACCGTGACAATAGGGAAGACCGTCTGACGATTTCGTTGAATGCGGAAGTTCCCGGTGCGACTCTGATTGAGATACGCGCCCGCTATGAAGACTGGGTGCAGGGCAAAGCTACGGAAGAACCCAACTGGATTGGACCTGACTTTGGCAAGAGCACGGAAGAGTAAGATAGATTCGTTGTACATAGAAAATCGAAAAGAAAAATGATACATATAAAAAGAAATATTTGTCTGATGGCTGTTTCTTGTGCCCTGCTAGCAGGTATTCCTGTCCAGAAAAGTATGGCGCAAGCAGGCAGAACAGCGAAGACACAAGCTTTGCAAAGCAATAAAATAACGGTGACGGGTACGGTAATGGACAAGACCACCGGTGACCCGTTGATAGGTGTGTCTGTTGTGGTGAAAGGAGTTGCCAATACGGGTACGATTACGGATATAGACGGTAAGTTCACGCTTAAACTGCCTTATGCGGAAGCTCCACTGGTATTCTCTTATCTGGGCTATCAGCCGCAGGAAGTTATTCCGGGCGCAAGGAAAGACCTTTCTATCCTGTTGCAGGAAGATACGAAAGCCTTGCAGGAAGTCGTTGTCGTAGGTTATACCAAGCAGCGCAAGGAAACGATGATTGGTTCGGTAGCTACGATTACTACCAAAGACTTGACACAAAGCCCTACTGCCAATATCAATAATGCGCTTGCCGGACGTCTGCCGGGTTTGATTGTCAACCAGTATGCGGGCGGTGAGCCGGGTGTTGACCAGAGTGAATTGTTTATCCGCGGTAAGTCTACGTATGGCAATCAGAGCGCTATCGTGATTGTGGACGGTATCGAACGGGACATGAGCTATCTTGCACCGGATGAAATCGAGACATTCACTATCCTGAAAGATGCTTCCGCCACTGCCGCCTATGGTATCCGCGGAGCGAATGGCGTTATCGTCATCACTACCAAACGTGGTAAAGCTGCCGAAAAAGCAACGGTAAACCTGAAAGCGTCTATCGGTATCAACCAGCCGATTGGTTTCCCCGAATATCTGGGTTCCGCCGATTATGCCACCTTATATAATGAAGCAAGACTGAATGATGCTAAAATGACGGGAGCGGATGTCAGTACGCTGAACCTCTTTTCCCAGCAGGCTATTGATAACTTCCGCCGTGCGAAAGGTGACAACTCCGACGGACTGGGATACGACTGGGATTATTATGATTTTGCCTTTAAACCGGGATTGCAGGAAGATGTCAGTCTCTCTATCCGTGGCGGTACGGACAAAGTGCGCTACTATGTATTGGCCAATTACTTCTCACAAGGCGGTAACTATAAATATTCGGATGTCGGTGAATATGATTCACAAACCCGTTTTACCCGTTATAACTTCCGTTCAAATATTGATATCAGCATTAACCGTTACCTGAGCACACGCCTGGATTTGGGAGCCCGTATCACCGACCGTAATGCAGCCGGTACTACCGCTTCCCGACTGATGACCATTTGTGCGACGCAACCCCCTTATCTCCCTATCCTGGTAGAAGAGAACTCACATCCGCAGAATGAAGAGTATATCCTGCAGAACCCTAACGGAATGCTTTATGGGGACAACATCTATCGTTATAATATCCTCGGCGAATTGAGCCGCACCGGATATCTGAATGATAAATATACGTATTTGAATGGTAGCTATGCCATGAATCTGGACATGGGATTCCTCACCGAAGGATTGAAAGCGGAAGTTATGTTTTCGTATGACGCTTCCGAAGGTCGCCGTATCAACCGTAAACTGAATACGTATAAGGATGGTTATCGCGAATATCCGATGTATGCCACTTTCATGCCGATTGAAGGAGCGGATGCTTATATGGCAGGCGGACGCTATACCGGTGCTTATAAGACCGGTAATAAATATGATATAGACCAGACTATCGGCAATGGACTTGAACACCATGCTTCCGACAGCCGTACTTATATACAGGCCCGTCTGGACTATAACCGTACGTTTAATAAGCGCCACGAAGTAATTGCCATGTTGTTGGCAAATCGTGGAAACCGTACTGTCAATAATGAACTTGCTTATCATAGCCAGGGCGTTACGGGACGTCTTGCCTACTACCTGTCTCAGAAATACCTGATGGAGTTTAACTTCGGGTATAATGGTTCCGAGAACTTCGCTCCGGGCAAACGTTACGGATTCTTCCCTGCAGGGTCTATCGGTTGGGTCATTTCGGAAGAGTCTTTTATGAAGAAAGCGTCGTGGATTGATTTCCTGAAAGTGAGAGCTTCCTACGGTCTGGTTGGTAGTGATAATGTCAGCAGCCGTTTCCCCTATCTGGCGTTCTACGGTGGTGGCAGTGGTTACGATTTTGGTAATAACTTCGGCACAAACGTAGGCGGTACTTCCGAAGGTAATCTGGCTAACGAGAAACTGACTTGGGAGAAAGCCCGTAAATTGAATGTCGGTCTTGATTTTACGACATTCAACCAGCGCCTGGCCTTGACTGTCGATGCTTTCTATGAATATCGTTTTGACATTATCACGAATATGAATGATGGCGGTATTATGAGTTATCCGGACGTGGTAGGTAAAGATGCGGCTTTGCAGAATCTGGGTGAAGTGAGCAACCGGGGTGTCGATATCGAATTAAGCTGGAATGACAAAATAGGCAAGAATTTCAGATACTATATTCGTCCGAACCTGACTTTCTCCCGCAATCGCCTGGAGTATAAAGCCGAAGTGGCACGCAAGAACTCATGGCGTAAGGAAACGGGCAAACGCCTTTATGAAAACTTCGTCTATGTGTTCGACCATTTTGTGGCCGACCAGGCGGAAGCCGACCGCCTGAACAAAATCGGTTATCAGCCCTGGGGACAGTTAATTCCGGGAGATGCTGTCTATAAAGATTTGGATCGTAATGGCGTCATTGACGATGAAGACCGCACGGCGATGGGAAATCCGCGCAGTCCGGAACTGATGTTCGGTATTCCTTTTGGTTTCCAATATAAGAATTTCGATTTCAGTGTCTTGCTTCAAGGAGCTACCAAGACTTCTATTTTATTGAATGGGGCTGCTGTGTTCGACTTCCCGCAGTTCGAGCAGGATAAGATAGGGCGTGTCAAGAAGATGCATTTGGATCGCTGGACACCGGAAACGGCCGCTACCGCAAAATATCCGGCTTTACACTACGGGACGCATGATAACAACAAAAACGGTAACAGCAGCTTGTTCTTGTACGATGCTTCTTATCTTCGTCTGAAGAATGTGGAAATCGGTTATAATGTATCTCCGAAATGGTTACGTAAATTTCAGGTACAACAGGCGCGTATTTATGTACAGGGTCTGAATCTTCTGACTTTCGATAAATTGGGAGATGTGGATATTGACCCGGAAACGAAATCTGGTGACGGTGCTTCCTGGTATCCGATTCAAAAGGTATTCAACTTCGGTATTGACATTACATTCTAAAAACAGTATAGAACCATGAATAAATTATATAGATTTTCAGCAATCGCCTTATCGGTTCTGCCGTTGTTATTTACTTCGTGCAGTGATTATCTGGACCGTGACGATGATGACAACATTACGGAAGCGGACGTGTTTGCCCGTTACGAAAAGGTGAACGGCCTGGTGTCGGATGTGTATGCAAAAGCAAAGAAGGCGGACCGTCCTCTGGTATTCTTTGAGCACTTTAGTAACAGTGCTATTACCGACGAATGCGAAGGCACGAACGTAGAAGGGAATATTACGAACAACTTCAACAACGGTGCATGGAACCCCAACTCCTTGCCGGGAAGCTGCGGTCAATATTGGGAAAGCATTTATGAAGGAATTCGCAAGGCTAACCTGATTATAGAAAATGTGGCGAAATATAATACGCCCGACAATCCTCAGCAGGATGGTGATCTTCGCAATCGTATCGGTGAAATGTATTTTATGCGCGGCTATTTCCATATGTTGTTGGTACGTATGTATGGAGAGGCTCCTTATATCGACCGTGTCATAAATGCCGGCGATAATATGGACTTCAAAAAAGAGTCTGTACATTCAATGGTGGAGAAAATTGTGGCGGACGCCCGGACTGCGTATGAGATGGTGCCTAACAAGTATGTGAAGACTTCGGAGAATTTCGGCCGGGTGGATAAAGGTGCTTGTTTAGGGTTGGTTGCTTTTGTCCGTTGGATGGCAGCTACTCCGTTGTGGAATGGTGCTTCTCAATATGGTTATAACCAACGCCGTGTGTTTGAGAATGAATATGTGTATGATGCGAATCGTTGGCGGAGAGCGAAAGAAGCGGCTAAAGCCGTACTGGATTTTGAGGTAGGGGGCACGAAGCGCTATTACCTTTATGAAAAGCATGATGCAAATGATTTTAAAGACCCCGCCGACGGTAATCTGAATGACAGTCGTGTATATGCCCGCCTGTGGGATATGTTCTATGATATGGATGCGTTTGCCAATGAGTACGTGTTCTTTATGACGAAGAGTAAAGACCAGGCATGGCAGGGGGATATTTATCCGCCGAGCCGTGAAGGCAGCTCCCGCCAGCAACCCGTGCAGGAACAGGTGGACGAATATGAGTTTATTGTAGGCGATTACGGTTATCCGGTTTATTCGGCGGAAGCCCGTAAAGGTGGTTATGATGATACCAATCCGTATGTGAAGGGAACCCGCGACCCGCGTTTCTATCGCGATATCCTTTATCATGGCGCTCCTTATCGTAATAACAAGAATGAATCGAAGACGGTGAATACAGCCAGCGGTTCTGATAAGATCGGGGCAACCAACGCGACTACTACCGGGTATTATCTGCGTAAGTTCCAGCAGGAGTCATGGAATAAATCCGGTAATTTCAGTATCAATGCTCCTGCCATCTGGCGTCTTCCTGAGTTTATCTACATTTATGCAGAGGCTTGCAATGAATTGGGAGAGGAGATAGATGAGGCTTATAAACTGGTGAATACGGTTCGCGAACGTTCTTTTATGAAACCGATGCCGCCGGAAGTGAAGACCAACCAGCAGTTGATGCGCGAATATATCCAGCGTGAACGCCGCGTCGAACTTTTCTATGAGGGAAAACGTCCCTGGACTTGCCGTTTGTATCTTGAACCTACGAGCAAGGAAGAACTGGCAAAAGAGAGTCTTTGGAAATCCAGCGGAAGTGATAACTCAAAGCGTACGCAGAAATATTGGGCAGCCAATAACGGAGCATTGCCCCGTTGCCAGCGAATGATTAACGGGATGCGTCCGGTACAGGACGAGAACGGGGCAATTACTGTCGACGGTGTGAAATACCGGATGGAACGTTTCTGTGTGGAAGAGCGCACGTTCTCTATCCAGCATTATCTGTTCCCGATTCGACAGAGTGAGATGCAGAACACACCGTCTCTTGAACAGAACCCGGGCTGGTAAGCGGATTGGAATGTATAACTTTAAAAAGAAAAATCAGATGAAACGAATCTATACATATATGGGGCTGTTGCTCTTGTCGGTATTGTCATTCACTCTAATCAGTTGTGACGACGATGATGATAATGAGGGCGCAAAAGACCTGATTGAAGTGATAGTGAACAAACCGGTGGTACGTATCGGACAGAACGAAGAGGTGAAAGTGAATGTTGTGGTAGGAAACGGAAACTATTCGGTGAAAAGTTTTAATACTGCCATTGCAACGGCTTCCGTCTCCGGTGAACAGATTTCTATAAAGAGTGGTTCTCAGAATGGAGCCACTACCGTGGAAGTAATGGACGGTGAAGGAGTAGTGGCCGATATTTCTGTGAATGTGGGAGTTTTTGAACTGGAAGTGAATGAGCCGCAGGTTACATTGGAAGTAGGGGATGAGAAAGACTTGATTGTCAGCATGGGAAACTTTTCCAGCAATGATGAACTTTCTTTTTCTGTCGAAGATGAAACAGTGGTCAGCATGGTCAATACCGACCAGTTCCGTCCTTTCTATAAGCTGACCGGATTGAAAAGCGGACATTCTATCGTTACTTTTACAGACCATAAAGGGAAACAGGCGGTTGTCTCGGTGACTGTGAATCCGATTTCTATTGATGTTTCCAATTTGACGCCGAGGGTCGGAGTTAACAATAAGGTGATGATTACTGTGGAAAAAGGAAACGGTGGCTATAGCCTTGCTGCGGAAAATGATGAAATAGTCGGTATTCAGCAGGTGGACGATACCCGTTTCAACCTGGTTGGTAAGAAAGCCGGTGTTACTACAGTATATGTCCGCGACCAGGCAGACCAGGAATTGTCTTTGACAGTGACCGTTGTACTGGCGGATAAAGTGGCGAACTTGGGTAGCAGCAATTATTTCCATGTACCGTTTATGTATAATGGGGTAGCGGACGAATCGTTGAAGAGTGTGAGTACAATCACATTTGAGGCTCGTTTCAATATTGAGTCGTTGAATGGAAGCGGTGATGCACGGATTAATACGGTGATGGGAATCGAGAAGAACTTCTTGTTGCGTGTGGATGTCCATAAGGACGACAGTGATACGGAATCGCGTTATCTTCAATTGTCGGCAGACGATAAGGGTAAAATCCGCTATGAAGGCTCTACTAAAATAGAAACGAATAAGTGGTATGATGTCGCCGTGGTTCTGGATGATAGTAAGAGTGGCAGTGACCGGATTGCCTTGTATGTGAATGGTGTGAAGGAAACGCTTCAATATTCAAGCGGAACACCGGATGATTTGAAGAATATTAACTTGACTTCCAACTTCTACATCGGTCAGTCCGACAGCAAGCGTCGTTTGAATGGTGCTATCAGTTATGCCCGTATCTGGACGAAAGCATTGACGGAACAGCAGGTAGCGGATCAAAGCGGCAAGATTCTGAACGAGGAAGCGGAAGGTATGATTGCTAACTGGTTGTTTAATAATGGAAATGGTAATACGAAGTCTTTTGTTTCTTTGGCTGAAAAGAGCTTTGAAGCTGAGGCGGGAAGTGTGGTTTCTACTTGGAAAGCAGACCCGATATTGACTGTGGAATAAGAACGGATAAGAATAATATTCAGATAAGAACAATAAAAAAAGCCATCCCCGGAATAGACGAAGCGGGGATGGCTTTTTATTTTTATATATTATTCATAATCACTGTCTCCTAATATAATATCATTCGTTTTAGGACCTTTGATAATGCCATGGGTTGAGAGTTCATGTAGTTTTATATTAGGATATAATACGTCGTTTACTTCAGAAACTACGATTGTACTATCTAATTCAAAAATAGCCTTTGAGCGGATGTCTTCGGATGAGGCTCCTATTCTGATTTCATACATACCTTTTTCGGCAATCCACTGGTTTTTTCCTGTCCAGAAAGAGGCGAGGTCCATAGGATTGACCGTAAATTCTATCGTTTCGCTTTCACCGGGTTTCAATAATTGGGTTTTAGCATATCTTTTGAGTTCTTGAAATGGTTTCTCCACGGTGGTGACAGGAGCTTTAAGGTACAACTGTACGACTTCTTTTCCGCTTATTTTTCCTGTATTTGTAACTGTGACTGAAGCAGTCAGTTTATCTTTAAATTTTCCATTGCTTATTTTTAGTGGTGAGTAAGTGAAATCCGTATATGAGAGTCCATAGCCGAATTCATAAGCCGTTTTTACGTTAAATGTCTGATAATATCTATAGCCGATATAAATACCTTCCTCATAGAAAGCATTGACCGGATTCTCTGCCGGGACACCGGGAAATGAATTGGCAGAAGGAACGTCAGAGTATTTGACTGGAAATGAGACAGCCAGTTTTCCAGAAGGATTTACTTTTCCGCTCAGTATATTGGCAAGTGCGTACCCGCCTTCTTGTCCTGTCTGCCATGCCAGGAGTATGACATCAGGTATATGACGCCAACTGGCTACATCAATGGGACCACCGATGTTGAGCACAACAACTACCTTTTTGTTTAGGGCGTGAAAAGTGTCGCATACTCTTTTAAGGAGTGTTGTTTCGGTATTGGATAAATAATAGTAATCCTTTGCTTCCCTGTCCCAAAGTTCCCCGGCATTTCTTCCCAAAGTGATGATTGCAATATCGGCTTTTTGCGCAGCATCGTCGATATAGGATTGTGGCAAGGCGGGTTCGGGAGCAAAGTCGACGAGGTTTTTAGTTGGAATCTTTAGTGTCGGTGTAGTATTGCTGCGCACAGAGTCTATGTAGTGCTGATAAAAAGAAGATAGATTCTTAAGGACTTTGGCGTGCATACTTTCCAGCCCTTCGGTGACAGATGCGGCATGCCGGTAATTAACTCGCCCACTTCCGGTTCCACCGGCTATAAAGTTGTAAGAGGACTTTCCGAATAGTGCATAAGACTTTGTATTTTTCAAAGGAAGAGTATTGTTCTTATTTTGAAGAAGTACCATTGCTTCCTCGGCAGCTTGGCGGGACACATCGGCATGTTTGTTTAAATCCGGTTGATAATCCCGGTGAAGATTTTTGAATGTTGAAGTCTTAATGATATATTTGAGTATATTTTTAATATTCCTATTCAGTGTCTTTTCATCTAATGTTCCGTTTTTGATTGCTTTCATAAACAGCTCCGCTTGATAATTTCCCGGCATAAGGAGTTCGTTTCCGGCTCGCATTTGTGCCACAAAGTCTTCTCCGCTAACCCAGTCGGAGACAAACAGCCCGTCATATTTCCATTCCCTTCTTACAATATCTTGTAGCAGGACCTTATTTTCCGCTGTATAATATCCGTTGATTTTATTATAAGATGTCATTATCATCCAAGGATTGGATTGCTCTATTGCGATTTGAAAGCCGCGCAAATAGATTTCCCGTAATGCCCGTTGGCTGATTACTGCGTTAATAGTTCGGCGGTTGGTCTCTATATTGTTTGCAGCAAAGTGCTTGATACAGGCGCCTACATTCCATTTTTGAATGCCATTGACCATTGACGCGGCCATCATTCCGGAAATATAGGGGTCTTCTGAATAATATTCGAAATTGCGGCCGGTTAACGGATTGCGTTGTATGTTCATTGCGGGACCAAGTAACATATCACTTCCATATCGGAAGGTTTCTTCTCCGATAGCATCTCCTACCTGATATACCAGTTCTTTGTTCCAGGTCGAGGCAAGTGCGGTGGCTGTTGGAAAGGCAGTACAGTAGGTACGGTGGTTGACACCCGTTTGAATGGTATCTATACGTAATCCGGCAGGGCCGTCTGTCAACACAGTGTTAGGAATGCCTAGTCTCGGAATACCATAAGTGGCACAGGCTTGTCCCCGGAGAATAAGAGTCGGTTTGGTCTTATAATGTCGCCATACGCCTTCGTCGCCCACTCCCAAAACGAAATAGACTTTCTCTTTTAGAGTCATTGCTGCAATTATGTCATCGATATTGCCGGCTTCTAATTTTATTTGGGCGGATAATGCCAATGTTGTGGATAATGCCAACAGGGTGATAATTTTTCTTTTCATATTCTTTTTATTATAGTATATCTTTTCCGGTTATGTTGCATTGGCAAAGCTACGATATAGGAAAGTAGGGGCTTTGTTTGTTTTGGTTTCATTTTAGCTCAATCTGATAGAAACGGGGCATTAACACTTTAGAAAGGACGTTTTGGCAATATGAGCAAAACAAATAACAAATAGGAAAACGGGAAAAGGCTACAGGAAGCTTATCTTCGTGATATGAAAGTGCAAAATGAATAAATATAGAAAGAAGTTGTAATAAATAGATTAGGTAAATAGATTGTCAATACATGGAAACTGCGATTTAACAACTGTTATAGTATGCGGTTTTCGTGTTTGTAATTGCTATTAATGCTATATTTGTTTTGGTTTAATACGATAAAAAACACGTTTTTCCCTTAAACTGTATATTTATGAGAACTAGGATATTTTTTCTTTTATTGTTTATACCATTATTCTGTATCGGAGGAATAAATAATGGTATAAGAGATTTTCATTTCAGAACGATTTCCCCTGAAGACGGGTTTTATTATGATGGAGTGAGTTCTATTGTACAGGATAAGCTTGGTTATATCTGGGTCGTGATGGCTAACGAAGTGTATCGTTTCGACGGGTATAATTATAAACGTTATTATTCACAATTTGAGATTCCCCAGAATATAGGTAAGTTGTATTTTGAATCGGTAAATACGGATTCCGACGGAAATATTTTTGTTGCTTCTAATAATGGGCTGTTCCTCTATGATTGGAATTCCGATACTTTTAAACTAATCTTTCCACAGCACCTCTATAAAATAAAGGAAGACCGGAAAAAGAATCTGTGGATTTATGGCGCTAATCTTGTAGGTATCCTTAACCGGGAATATTGGACATATGCCTCTGTTGTTCCAGACAGTCATCCTAAATTGCGCACGCAGGTTGTTTCTGTAGATGAAGACGTGGTTTATATCGGTACAGTCAATGGTGAAGTATATAGTTATGACTTGGAAACCAAAGCACTTGCCCGTTTCTTGAAACTTCCCGGTGATTACCGGATTGTGGATATTAAAACCGATGCTGACCGGATGTGGATTCTGACCCAGACTTCCGGATTATATAAAGTGGATATCAAAAACGGAAAAACAGAAAATGAATATCGTTGGTTCTGTACACAGGATAATCAATATGTACCGGCTAAGACACTCTATCTGGACCGGGAAGGATATATATGGATAGGTACTCAGCGTGGTCTATATGTGATGAACATAATGACGGATGAGTATTCGCATCATACAAAATCCGAGAAAAGGGAGTTCAGCTTGCCTAATTCTTCCATTTGGACTATTTACGAAGATAATCAGCAGAATTTATGGATAGGCACTTATTCCGGTGGTTTATGTTATTTGAACTTTCATGAGAACTCCCGTTTTAAGAATTATTTCTCGGAAGAACAGCAACTGAATCACAATGTAGTGAGCGCTTTTGCCGAAGAAAAGGATTTTATTTGGATTGGTACGGAAGGGGGAGGATTGAACAGGATGGATAAGAAAACGGGAAAGTTCATGTACTTGAAGCATGGGCACGGTGGGAATACTCTTTCTTATGACAACGTAAAATCACTTGTATTCGATTCGCAGGGTAATTTATGGATTGGCATGTTTATGGCAGGAGTTGATAAACTGGATGTAAACAGAAGCCGGTTTAGAAACTTAACCAATCCCTATCTTAGCAATGATGTCAGGAAATTAGTACTGGAAGGAGATTCCGGGTTATGGATTGCCAATCAGGCAAATGCAGATATTTCTTTTTATTCTTTCGCTCGGAACCGTTTCTACAATTATGACATAGATGCCTTATATACCAGCCGTATATCTGATATATGTAAGAGTAAAGATGATAACTTGTGGATTGCCAAAGAAGACCAGCTTTTAAAAATGGATATCCATACTAAAAAGACAAAACAAATAGTTTCTTCACAATTGGGACACAGCCAACTTGAAACGATTTGTGTTGATGAACGAGGTGATGTGTGGATTGGTACTATCGGAGCGGGACTGATGAGGTACAATGAAGAAGAAAATCGGACAGAAGTATATGATGAAATTCTCAAATATAATATTTCTGCTATTTATAGTATTTGTATTGATGATTCCGGCAATCCGTGGATGGGAACGGACAATGGACTGTTCAAATACGATAAGTCTGGCGGAGTCTTTTTTCGTTTTGATAAGCGGGATGGAATACAAGGGGCTGTTTTTAATCCGAAAGCTTGTATGAAAGGTTTGAACGGAGAATTGTATTTCGGGGGTGGAAATGGCTTCACGGTAGTTTATCCCGATAAGGTGAAGGTTAATGATTTTATTCCATCGGCAAGGATAACGGATTTTTATATAAATAATCAACTGGTAACAACCTCTACGGAAAATACACCGTTATCCCGGCCGGTTAATCTTACAAAAGAAGTTGTTCTGACTCACGAGAATACTACTTTCGGCTTCCGCTTCTCATCGGATAATTATCTTATACCGGAGAAAAATATGTTTAAATACAGGTTGAAAGGGTATGATGACGACTGGATTGAGGCGGATGCTTTCAGCCGTATTGCTTCTTATACCAAGGTACCGCCGGGAGATTATTTATTCGAAGTGCTGGCGGCCAACAATGATGGTGTGTGGGGCACTTCTCCTGTCTCTATAAAAATAAAATGTTTGCCTGCTCCTTGGTTAAGTTGGTGGGCATATCTTATTTATGCGATGGGGGTTGCCGGTATTCTTTTTTGGATTGTTTACTATTATTATAACCGTAAGAAACAACGTCTGGAACGGTATATGGATAATCTGGAAATGGAGCGTAGAGAAGATATGCATCAGGCTCAGTTGCGCTTTTTTACTAATATATCCCATGAGTTCCGTACTCCTTTGTTTCTGATGATGTCTTCACTTGACAAGTTGAAAGAAGAAGGAATAGGAGGAAGGCATTATAATTTGCTTAATGGCAATACTAGGCGCCTGCTAAACCTGGTTGATGAACTAATGGACTTCAGGACGGTTGAGAATGGGAAAATGAAGTTGCACTTATCTTTTGTGTCTGTAAATGCTTTGATACGTGTTTGGGTTGAGGATTTTAAGGACTACGCAGTATCGAAAGAGATTAGTTTTGAGACAGTGTTTGACCCGCGACTTGAATCCCCTTTTGCTGTCGATGTGAAATGCATGGAGAAAATTGTGCTGAATTTATTAAATAATGCATTTAAGTTTACTCCCAAGGGAGGGGTAATTTCCATTCAGACTTACTATGACGTTACAGTGTTTAAATCCGACTTTAAGTATCATTATCAAGAGGGGGAAAATTTATCGGATAACTTGTTCGGTATTGTCGTCTCTGATTCGGGTATTGGCATCTCGCCGGAATCTATCGGGAATGTTTTTACCCGTTTCTATAAGATAGATACATCTGATAGCCAAACGCATATCGGTTCCGGTATCGGGCTTGCATTGGTGAAAAGTATTGTACTGCTGCATAAAGGAAGTATAAGTATTTATAGCGAGCGGAATAAAGGAGCGGATTTTATGGTAGCTCTGAATCGTTCTGCGGATGTATACGATAAGGTCGATTTTGTTTCAGAGGAATATGATACTGAAAGAGCTGTTGTGATGAATTCCTGTGGAACGTTTGCTGATACGACAGAAGCGGAAGAACAGGCACAGGTAATTTCAATAGATGAGGTGGTTCCCCGGTTCCGTCAGTCAAAGAGAATTCTTTTGGTTGAGGATAATGAAAGTGTACGTTCGGTGATTCGGGAAGTGCTTTCTGATTTTTATGATATTACCGAAGCTGCTAATGGTGTAGAAGCTTCGGAGCTTTTGTCGAAAATGGAGATTGATTTGATTCTCAGTGACGTGATGATGCCATTGAAGGATGGAATAACTTTGTGCCGGGAAGTGAAAAGTAACGTAGACACTTCGCATATTCCATTTGTCATGCTGACGGCAAGAGGCGGAATGGAGAACAGGCTGGAAGGAACTGAGTCGGGAGCGGATGCCTATTTTGAGAAACCGATAAATATGCGGTTGCTGTTACAGTCCATACAGAACATATTTGTGAGACAGCAGCATTTGAAGGAACACTACGCCAGGTTCTTTTTTGCCGATAGCCCGGAGCTGGTTTCCAACAAGCAGGATAATGAATTTATGAAGCAATTGACTGCTGTCATTGACTCTTGTATGGAACAGCCGGATGTGGATGTGAATTACATTGCTTCACAGTTATCAATGAGCCGGAGTAAACTGTACAGTAAGATTAAGACAATGACGGATAAATCTATTGTGGAGTTTATTCGTTCTTACCGCTTGCATAAGGCCGCCCGTCTGTTGATTGATGAAAATCTGTCAGTCAGCGATGTGATGGCACAGGTCGGCATTGAAAGTAATTCATATTTCACCCGTGCTTTTAAGGCGGAATTCGGGATGACTCCAACAAACTTTATTCAAAAAAATAGAAAGAAATAGTTTTGTAATTGGATAGGGTAACCAATGCCGATATTCTTTTTTTCGAAACTCTTTGCTCTCTTTCTCAAATAGCGATAGAAAGGCAATTCAGACTAATTTTTAGCGGAAATGGGCAAATGATTTATACTTGTCGGGCATACATTTGCGTCAGAATCAGACTTGATAATGTAAGCTGAGGAAAGTATAATTAAATTCAATATATCTATTTATCATGAGAAACTACGTTATTCTGTTCTCTACATGTTTGCTGTTGCTCTTTTTTGCAGGATGTAACATGATTACACAGAAAAAGGAGAAGGCAACGGGAGAAATCTACAATGAGAGCTTTATAAAAGACATCATGCTTAAAGTGGCACGATGGCAAGTCGCTCATCCCGATTCTTTGAATGACTGGCAGGAGCAATGGGCCAGGTCTGTTTTTTATTCAGGAGTGATGTATGCATACAATGCTACGCAGGACACTACTTATCTGAATCAGGTTTTGCGTTGGGGAGAAGGCTGGGAGTGGAAAAGAGGTCCGAAATTTCGCCATGCTGATGATTTGGCTTGTGGACAGGCTTATCTTGACGCATATGCTGTAGTGCGCAGGGAAGAAATGCTGAATGGGATAAAAATGTCGATTGACAGTCTTATTGCCGACCCCGAACCGGGACGGGTAGACTGGTGGTGGTGCGATGCCCTGTTTATGGAGCCACCGGTACTGGTTAGATTAGGGAAGCTCACGGGGGATGAAAAGTATTACTCTTATCTGCATGATATGTATTGGGATACGACAGACTTCTTATATAGTAAGCCCGATAGCCTTTTTTATCGGGATAAGAACTATTTCAATGCAATGACAGCCAATGGCAAGAAATCCTTCTGGTCACGCGGAAATGCATGGGTACTCGGTGGTTTGGTGCAAATACTCGCCATGATGAATAAGAAGCATCCTGATTATCCTAAGTATGAAGAACTGTATTTGCAGATGATACATAAGATAGCACCTCTTCAGCAGGCGGATGGTTTGTGGCGTCCCAGCCTTCTGGATCCGGACGATATTCCTGTAAAGGAAACAAGTGGCAGTACGTTCTTTACGTATGCTCTTGCGTGGGGAGTGAACAATGGTTTACTTGACAAGGAGACTTTCTTGCCTCAGGTGAAAAAGGGGTGGCAGGGATTGGTGGAGTCTGTCAACCATGAAGGCAAGCTCGGCTATGTTCAGTTGATAGGTGCTAAACCGGAGAAGGTAGAGAGAGGACATAATCAGGAATATGGAAGTGGGGCATTTCTGATGGCTGCTTCTGAAATGCTGAAGCTGGAAAAAGAAGAAAAAGTAAAATGAAAAACGCTATTGTTAAACCTATAAATTATATGTAAACATGAAAAAACTGTTGATTGGTAAGCTAAGTATATTGCTACTCATTCTGGGAGTTGTGATAGCTTGTGATAAGCAAGATGTAGGCGATGCGCCGAAGTCTAATATGAGAAGTATCATTGGTTTTACAGTAAAGCCTGGTTATAATGCCGGTAATATATTTGTGAATCATCAAGGAGTTATTGACCAAAGCAATAAAACAATTACCATTGAACTGCCGGACAATATTGACATGACAAAGATACGGCCTGAAATTGTATTGTCTCCATATACGACAGTGACTCCGGGGAATATTGAACCGGTAGACTTTTCACAACCGAATTTGGAATATACAGCTATTGCACAAAGTGGGAAAGTGGCGGTATATTCGCTCATTGTAAAGAATACGTATAAGTATAAAGGAAATACATTGTATGCTATTTCTTTTCCCGATGTTCCTTTTGCTGACGGTACGGTTCCTCGTGGTTCTTTTGCTAATAATAATGCTACTGTCACAGTGCCTGCCGGTACGGATATCAGTAAGTTACGTCCGTTGATGGAGTTGGCGGTTGACTCAAAGAACGCGACTTTCTCAAAAGACCCGGAGACGGATTGGAATTTTGCGACTCCGGCTGATAACAAAGTGAAATTCCAGGTAATATCTCAAACAGGCAGTGCCAAATGGCATGCTGTTACGGTTGTTGTCAGTGAATCTATGTAATACCCTATAAATCTATAAACATGAAAAGAGTTAACACAATCTTATTCTTGCTTTTTCTCTTGTTTGGAGAAACTGTTATAGCCCAAAATATAACAATAACCGGTGTGGTTTCGGATAAATTGGGACCTGTTCCCGGAGCCAGTATTGTAGTGAAAGGCACTAAGGCCGGACTGACTACTGACCTTGAGGGGCGTTTCTCTATAACAGCCGCTCCCAATGCACAACTTGTAATTTCCTGTATGGGATATAAACCGGTAACGATTGACGTGAAAGGTTCCCGTCATAAGGAGGTGACCCTGCATGAAATGACGCAGAATCTTGATGAAGTGGTGGTAGTAGGATACGGTTCTATGAAGAAAAGGGATATAACAGGCGCAATCGTGTCTGTCAGTGCCAAGGATATAGAATCTTCACAGCCTATAGACCTGAGTACGGCTTTGCAAGGCAAAATTTCCGGACTTGATATTATGACTTCTTCAGAACCGGGGAGTAGTTCTACTTTCCGCATCCGTGGTACATCTACCTTGAGTGAAGGCGGTTCTAACCCCTTATTTGTAGTCGATGGAATGGAAGTGGACAATATTGATGACCTGAATCCTCGTGATGTTGCTTCTGTTGAAGTACTGAAAGATGCAGCTTCTACAGCAATTTACGGTTCAAGGTCGGCTAATGGAGTCGTTATTATTACTACGAAACAAGGTGAATCGTCCAAACCGAGAATCAGTGTCAATTATGCGCTGACTCAGTCTAGCATATCTAAAACATTGCCGCAAATGAACCGTATACAGGGGCTTGAGTATGAAGCCTTACGCAGCTATATGTCCGGCGGAAAAGCTACGTCTATTTCTCGTGATTCATTGAATCCGATGAAGATAGAAGATCATAATTATCAGGATTTGATTTTTCGTACGGCTTATACTCATCAGTTGGATGCTAGTATAGCGGGAGCCGAAAAGAAAGTGAAGTATTATTTGAGCTTGGGTTACTTGGGCGCCGAGGGTATTCAAATTAACACCTATAACAAGAGATTGTCTTCACGTATAAACGTGACTTATGATGCCACACCTCGTCTTTCTATCGGAAGCCGTATTTATCTGGCACTGACTAATCAACGGAAAGCTACGTCAGAATCCCGTAACCGTATATTCCAGCGTCCGGCCAATTATCCGATTTATGCACCGGATGGTTCGTTTCTGGAGAATATAGGAAATATCAGTAATCCGGTTGCCGAAAGTGTGATGGGGAAAAATGATTACCGTAAGTATACGGCTAATATTTATGAATATATCCAGTACTCTTTTACTAAGAATTTAGTGTTGAAATCCAGTATTGCGGCTAATTTCAACCTGGAGAAATATGCCCGTTTCCGTCCGGAGATACTGACTACTGATAAACGTAGGTCGGCTATAAATAAAGAAACCCTGTATTCCGGCTGGACACATGAAGATGTACTGACCTATAGAAAGAAGTTCAAATCGGGACATGACATGACTCTGATGGGAGGATTCAGTTTACGAGAGTCGAACGTTGATGTAACGGGACTGTCTGTAACGGATAATATAACGGATGCCCTTGAAATAAGCAATACTTTTGAAGGAGTCAATATGAATGACACTAAGGCAACTTGGAGTCGTAACCGTATGTCTTCTTTCTTCGGACGGGCATCGTATAGTTATAAAAGCCGTTATTTGTTTAATTCCAATTTACGTTATGACGGTTCTTCCCGTTTCGGACGTGATAATCGTTGGGCTTTCTTCCCGTCGGTTTCTTTAGGATGGCGCTTCTCGGACGAGAAATTCCTGAAATGGGCGCAACCTGTGTTGCATGATGGCAAGCTGCGTGTCAGCTATGGAGTTACCGGAAATCAAGCAGCAGGCGACTTTGCCTCGCTGGGGCTTTATACTACTAACTATTATGCGGATTCTCCCGGTATCTATCCCAACCAGCTATCTAATGTAAATTTGGGTTGGGAGGAAACTAAACAGACTAATATCGGTCTTGATATCATGTTTTGGGATGGACGTATCTCTTTGAACGTTGATTATTACAATAAAAAGACAAATGATGTTTTGTATAAAGTGCCGTTGCCACAGACTTGCGGTTTCAGTTCCTCTTTCAAAAATGTGGGGGATGTGGAGAATAAGGGATGGGAAATAGCTGTTTCTTCCAATAACATTCAAACGAAGAATTTCTCATGGTCTACAAATCTCAGCCTTTCATTTAATAAAAATATGATTGTTTCTATTCCTGAAGGTGGACGGCAGATTGTAAACAATGTATTTTTGATAGACCAGGGTTATGCAGTGGGAACCATTTATGGTTGGAAAGCAAAAGGTATTTTCCCTTATACGGAATCGAATGCATTTACACCGGAGTGGAAGCAACTGACTCCTGTTTTTGATGAAAAAGACCATTTCGTCCGTTATGAACTGGACGGAAAAGAATATACGGGAGAAATAAAGAAGATGACAGCCAATAATGCCGTACTTGAAGGTGGTGATGTGATGTGGGATGACGTAAACAAAGATGGTGTGATTGATGCGGAAGACCGTCAGGTTTTGGGATGTGGTCAGCCTAAAGTGACAGGAGGCTTTAATAATGAGCTTACTTACAAAGGTCTTACTCTATCGTTCTTCTTTACATTTGCCTTTGGCGGTGATGTTTATAATGCATATGAACAGATTCGTTCGGAACATCGTTGGTCGTCTCTTAACCGGGGTAATCCGATTAATATTGCAAATTCGTGGAAAGCACCGGGTGATATTGCCAAATTCCCCCGTCCGATAGGAACCTTGGCACAGGATAATACACGTGCAGAAAGTAGCTTATGGGTGGAAGACGGTTCTTACATTCGTTTAAAGAATATCCGCTTGGCTTATACTTTACCTAAGAAGTGGGCGAAAAAAATAAAGATGGAAAGTGTCAGTGTGTCAGCAATGATGCAGAATTTCTTCACTTGGACTAATTATTCCGGATTTGACCCGGAAGTTCCGGGCACCGGTTTCGCTATAGGCAATGACTCACGTTCATATCCTCGCAGCAAAGAATTATTGTTCGGCTTAAATGTTAACTTCTAAATATATGAAAATGATGAAAAAGATATTTGCGGTAATGTGTATTGCTCTACTTTGCACATCCTGTCTCAATAATTTCTTGGATGTAGAGCCTGTCAGTGATATTTCTACATCTATATTCTGGAAAACGGGAGAAGATGCCCGTGCCGGGTTGAACTCGATTTATGCAGACTTTCTGTTAAATTTTAATCGGAACTCCGGTGGTAACTATATGTCTTGGTTTGAGGGACGCTCGGATAATTTTGTCGGAGCCTCAACTTCCAGTGACGGTATGCCTATGAAACTGGTGAACACCAATAACTTGAATTCAGTGCATCCGTCTACCAATTGGAATACCTGGTATAAATCTGTATCGACGGCTAACTATGCTATACATTTCATTCCACAAATCAAGAATCTACCGGAACAGGAAAAGAACAATTATATGGCTGAGGCTTATTTCTTGCGTGCATTCTGCTATTTCAACATGGTACGTATATGGAGTGATGTTCCTTTGGTGACCAAGCCCACTTTATCATTAGAAGAAGTAGAGAAACCGACACAATCGTCACAAGAAATAATCTTGGGACAGATTAAGGAGGATTTGGAAGCAGCGGCCGGTTTGATAAACTATGTAGGTCTGAGTACGGAACTTTACACATTCAGTCCGGCAGCCTTGTATTGTCTGTATGCTCATTATGCGATGTGGACTCATGATTATGCAACGGCAGAAAAATATACTGGTTTGGTATTGGCGGAAAAATATTCTTTAGTTTCCGGAGCTGAGTTTGCTACTGTTTGTTCTAAGGCTACTACATCAGAGAATATATGGACATTAAAATGGTTGTTTGAGAATAATGGGAAAAATAATGCCATTTATAAAATGAATGGAATGAATTCTCCGCAAATAATACCTTCTAAAGGAATACGGGAGGCATGGCAATCAGGAGATTATGCCGATGACCTTCGGGGAAGCCAGACTTTAAACAAAGCGTTGGTATATACGGATTCACATATCACTGATTTTCCAAAGGGGGCTGCCATCTGGAAATGGGAACCCGGAGTGGGAGTTGCGGAAACCAATGAAAAATATATCCCTGTTTATCGTTTGGGAGAAATCATGCTGCTGCGTGCGGAAGCACTGAACCAATTAAAAAGACCGGATGCTGCTTTGAAACTCTTGAGTGATGTACGTAAACGTGCCGGATTGACGGAAAGGAAAATAGCCGATTATGAGGGATTATCCGGGAATGATTTGATATACGCTATTGAAAGTGATATTCTTCAGGAACGGCAGATGGAGCTGATTGGCGAGGGGCATCGCTGGTTTGATTTGATTCGTACGGGACGTGCCAAACAGGTGATGAATGATTATTTTGAGAACTATCTGAAATTATACGACGCAACCATCACTTATAAGAAGTTTGAACATGACTGGCAGTTGTATAGTCCGGTACTCTATGATAATATTCTAGATAATGGTAATTTGAAGCAGTTTGGAGAATATTGATTGTTTGCAAACTCTTTATAAATAAAATATGATTATGAAAAATAGATTATTAAATTCGCTTTTGGTATTGATTGTGACATGCAGCTTTTCTTCTTGCAGCTTGTTCGGATATGATTTGCAGGAAGATTATGACTATGAATATACTCCGGGAAATGCTTATTTGAACCAAACAGCCTATGAGTTTATACAAAGTCGCAAGGAGATTGACATGGGAATTTTATGTCAAGCTGTTGACCGCGTGGGCTTCAAAGATGAGTATGAAGCATCAGACCGCACTTATATCGTGATGAATGATGTTGCTTTTGTAGCTTACTTTCAGAGTAAAAAATATGCAGGATTGGATAATATGTCTGATAAGGATATAAAAGACTTATTGAATTCCCTGATGCTGGAAGAACCGATCTCCAGTTTGGACTTGACAATAAACCCGATAGCAATGAAGCCGATAAATAGGGATAAGAAAATGTATATGTGGATTAATACGGTAACAGGCTATAATATGAGGATTCATTATGCGGCTGTGGCTACTGCCGGAACCCCGGTTGTGACGAGTAATATCCGTCCGACAAATGGAGTCATACATGTAGTCGACAAATATCCTTTGAACTAATAGAAAACTCATGGAAAGAAGAAAATTTATACAAAGAATGGCGTTGTTGGGAGGGGGGATAGCTTTAAGCGGTTTTTCTTCAGCGCAAGGTTATTCAGTAGAAAATATAAGTAAAAATGGTTATCAGTTTGTACCGAAAAATATCAAATATGATAAATCGTGGGATGTGATAGTTGTTGGTGGAGGACCTTCCGGATGCGCAGCGGCGATAGCCGCTGCACGCGAAGGCGCCCGGACTCTTCTGATAGAGGCGATGGGAGCATTGGGAGGCATGGGGACATTAGGATTGATACCGGCTTGGTGTCCGTTTACAGACAAGGAGAAAATTATCTATCGCGGCATTGCCGAACGGGTATTGATGGAATCGAAGAAAGGCGTTCCTCATATTTCTAAGAAACAACTGGATTGGGTGCCGATTCATGCAGAGTATCTGAAGAAGGTATATGATGATATGGTTTTGGCTTCCGGCGCAAAAGTTTTGTTTTATACCCGTGTGGCAGATGTTATTAAAAATGCTGATGATGAAATTGATACGATTATTGTTGCCAATAAAAATGGGCTGACTGCTTATAAGGCTAAAGTCTATGTAGACTGTACCGGTGATGGTGATATTTCAGCCTGGGCAGGGGCGTCTTTTCAAAAGGGAGATGAAAAGGGAAAGATGCAGTCGGCTACTCTTTGCTTTATGCTGGATAATGTAAATAAAGAGGCTTATCAGAATACGTTCAAGCCTACTTACGAGGAAATGAAAAAGTCATTGGCAGCAATGATTGCGACTAAAAAATACCCATTACTGGATACTCATTTCAATAATGTGTTTGTTACTCAGAATTCGGTACAGTTTAATGCAGGACATATCCATAATATGGATGGAACGGATGCAGAGAAACTATCAGCCGGGGCTATTAAAGGAAGAAAAATAGCCGAAGAGGCTTTGAGGGCGTTGCGTGAAACCTACCCGAATACTTTTGGACAGAGCAGCCTGACTAATACTGCTTCTCTAGTCGGTATTCGTGAAGGCCGGAGAATTCTAGGTGATTATACATTGACAATTGATGACTGGAAGGATAGACGTACCTTTGAGGATGAAATAGGGCGCAATTGCTATTATATTGATGTTCATAGTAAAAAGGTATCTATCCCCCGTTATAAAAAAGGAGAGTCGCACGGTATTCCTTATCGTGTTCTTACACCGAAAGGGATGAAGAACTTATTAACAGCGGGACGGTGTATCTCTGCCGACCACTTAATTTACGGAAGTGTACGTATAATGCCTGCTTCGTTAGTGACAGGTGAAGCGGCAGGGATGGCAGCGGCTCACGCTGTATTAATGACCCGGCCCGATGTGCATGATGTAGATGTTCAAAAACTCAGAAAAAGACTTAAAGATGAAGGGCAATATTTTTTATAAGCTTCCTTACTTGATAACGAGCATTGGGATATTTCTGCTTTTACAGACTTTTACTTTGCCGCTTTTCGCTCAGACATTGTGGGTGGAAGCGGAACAATTCGAACATAAAGGCGGATGGGTGGTTGATGCACAGTTTATAGACCAGATGGGTTCACCTTATCTGATGGCACATGGGAACGGGCGTCCGGTTGAAGATGCCACCACCTCTTTGCAGATAGATAAGGCGGATGATTATCATGTATGGGTAAGAACCTATAACTGGAACGCTCCATGGAATGACAGTCAGCATCCCGGAGTATTCAAGCTCTTTATTGATAACAGGCAGGTCGGTGATGTTCTAGGAACAACATCGCAGTGGGGATGGCAATATGCCGGAAAGAGCCGTCTTCAGAAAGGAAAGGTTCAAATAAAGCTTCACGACCTTACAGGTTTCGCCGGGCGTTGTGATGCGATAGTGTTGTCAACGGATGCGGCGCTCAACCTTCCCGCGTCGGGGGAAAAATTATCTGTCCTGCGGCGACAATTTTCGGGAGTACAAAAAATAGTCTCTGAAGAAAAATATGACCTTGTTGTAGTCGGTGGTGGTGTTGGCGGATTATGTACTTCCATTGCAGCAGCCAGACTAGGGCTGAAAACGTTGATGATACAAAACCGTCCCGTAGTTGGTGGCAATAATAGCCCGGAAGTATCTATCGGTACATTGGGTGGGATTCGTAAGGAGCCTTATCCGGAAATTGGGAATGTATTGGCTGAGTTAGGTAATATATATAAGAATTATGCTCTTACGGAGAAAATAATATCTGAGGAAAAGAATCTTACGGTAGTTTATAATCAGCATGTTTTTGCTGTGACTAAACGGGGAACGCAGATCTATACAGTAATAGCTAAGGATATAACAACCGGTACGGAATATGAATATGCAGGAAGTTTCTTCTCTGACTGTACGGGAGATGGAAATTTGGGGTATTTAGCCGGTGCGGATTATAGGATGGGACGTGAACTGCGTAGTGAGTTCAATGAGGATATGGCTCCCGAAGTGAATGACAGTCTGACATTGGGGGCTACAGTAAAATGGCAGGCACAACAAACCGATACATTATCATCTTTTCCTACACTGCCTTGGGCGGTGAAGTTTACGGAGAGAACCTGTCAGAAAGTTATGGGCTTTGTCTGGTACTGGGAAACGGGATTCTACAAAAATCAGATTACAGATGCCGAACAGATAAGGGATTATTGGTTTCGGGTTATTTATGGCAACTGGTCATACCTGAAGAATAACGCTTCCTTTAAAAGTGAATACGCTAAATCTGTATTGAACAACGTATCGTTTATTTTGGGGAAAAGGGAATCAAGACGCCTGATGGGGGATTATATTCTCACTCAACGCGATATTTTAGAACAGAACACCGGATATACAGATGGTACAGTAGTGGCTACATATAGTATTGACCAACATTTTCCTCATCCAGAAAACTCTGTTTATTTTCCCCGGGAGGAGTTTCTTTCCGTACAAAAACATAATGATAATCCTATCGGGAAAGTAGAGAATATGATAGCTGGCAAGAATGTGAACAAGCCCTATTTAATTCCTTTCCGGTGTCTTTACTCCCGGAATATTTCTAATATGTTTATGGCGGGACGGAATATTAGTGTCACTCGTATAGCATTGGCTTCCACACGTGTCCAGGGTACAATTGGGATGATGGGAGAAGTCGTAGCTATCGGCGCGCTTTTGTGTAAAGAGAAAAAATGCCAACCTAAGGACATCTATGAGCAATATTTGCCGGAACTGAAGAAAGCTTTAATAAAAGGTATCCCTTCAAAGAACCGGAGAGACTTTAATCCAGTAGACCATTTGTAAACTATCAACTAATATGAAACATAATACTTATCTTCTATTTTTCTTTTTGTTCCTGTTTGGAATGTCCGATGGTTTATGGGCACAAGCCGAAAGTACGCCCAAAGTAAAGTTGCAGGCAATTGATATGCAACGGGTAAAAGAGATTGCAGATATGTTGCCGGATGTTCCGTTTGGGTTGGGCGACACTTATAAGAATCGCGCGGCTTGGGATAAACTATATGCTACAGGCAAATATAAAAGAACAATGAATGAAGCGGAGAAGATGCTTCGTGAAGGATTTCCAGTTTGGGATCAGAAATTATACGACCGGGTATTTACCGACGGAGATACACAATCGGGAAAGGACATGATAAATAACCGTTTAAAATGTTTATCCATTTTAGTGTGGGCGGAGTGTCTGGAGAATAAGGGGCGCTTCACCAAAATGGTAAAGGATGCTATCTATGATATAATGAAGCAGAAAACCTGGGTGAATCCGAAACATTATTATAAACACAATTATAAAGGATTCGTTGAACTGGCTACTGCACTCAATGCAGTCCATCTTTCCCAGGCAGTTTATTTGCTTGATGACAAACTGCCTGCCAAGTTACGTACCGATTTGCTGGCAGAACTTTATACTCGTGCTTTTCATCCTTTGATGGGAACTATCACCGGTAAAAATAAAGACCACTGGTGGTTAACCGGTACTAATAACTGGAATGCTGCTTGCCTGGACGGGGTAACTTGTGCGGCATTGACATTAATACCGGATAAACTGGAACGGGCTAAATATGCCGCTATCGCCGAACGGTATATTCAAAACTTTATAGCAGGTTTCTTGGACGATGGTTATTGTACGGAAGGATTAGGCTACTACAACTTTGGAATGATGCATTATATTACGCTTCGTGAGAAATTATGGTTGGATACGGGAGGGAAGCTGGACTTATTTCAGCAGTCTCCGGGAAAAATCTATAAAATAGCTTGCTTTCCTTCTAGTCTGGAAATTATCAATGGGATATATCCGGCTATTGCGGATTGTAAAACAGGAAGTTCTCCTTCCCGGAATATAATGCGTTATTTGAATAGAACAGTGGGGCTACAGTTACCTTCTGATAAATATTACAATGAGGGACTGACATTCAATATGAGTGATTGCATTATTAATGTATTTCCACGTGCAACGAAATTGGACAAACAAACAGCAGTGAATAAGGAAAAAGAAACTTTACGTTCTTATTTTCCTTACGGTGGTTTGTTGATAGTACGTACTAACCCGAAATCGTCTTATAAGATGGGAGTTGCCTTAAAGGGCGGAAATAACAATGAACATCACAATCACAATGATATAGGCTCATATACAATGGTAGTCGGGAAAGAAACGATGATTGAAGACCCCGGTCTGGTTCCTTACGATAGCCGCACGTTCAGCCCGGAACGCTATACGGCATTTAAAACCTTGGCTTCTTATGGACATCCTGTACCTTATGTAGCCGGTATGGAACAGATAGACGGTAAAAAGGCGGAAGCAAAGATAATAAAGACTGAATTTTCAGAGAGTGCGGATATCTTTGCATTTGATTTTACTTCAGCCTATCCGGTATCTTCTTTAAAGAAGCTGACTCGTACGTTTGTCTTCCATCGTGCCGGTGAACAACCAGCTTTGGAGGTAGTGGATAAATATTCTTTCTCGAAACCCGAGGCTTTTGAGACAGCCCTTATTACTCGTGCCAAATGGCAGAAGAGTGGAGAAAATACACTCTTATTGATGCGTGGAAAAGAAAGAGTACAGGTTGACATTGATGCAGATAGATGTACTTTTGATATAAAAGAAGAAGTGATAAGTGAAAAAGGGAAGCCTTATACTCGTTTAGGAATTGTGTTAAGAGATAAAAGGGCTGAGGGTAAGATAAAAGTTACTTATAGAGTTTTAGAGAAGGAACGTCCTGCGGCAATGCTTTGGAATTATGAGAATATGCTTCGTATAAAGAAAGGCTTGAAGTCGGGAGACAAGACGTATGAATTGCCATATAAGCAACTGATAAAGGAGGCTACGGCTTTGTTGAAGTGTAAGGCTCCTTCGGTAATGGATAAGCCGGACGAGTGTGTGGCGATTAGCGGCAACAAACACGATTTTATTACAGTAGGAAAATACAGTTGGCCGAATCCGGATACTCCTGATGGAAAACCCTGGTTTCAGAAAGATGGCGTTCGTAACCCTAATTATAAAAAGTATGATGCTACGTATCAGGTACAGATGTGCAGGAATGTGGTTAGGCTGAGTGCCGCTTATTTCTTCAGTGACGATGAACGGTTTGCAAAGAAGGCGGTCGAACACTTGAAGGTCTGGTTTATCAATGCAAATTCAAAGATGACTCCTCATCTACTGTATGCGCAAGTTATTCCCGGCAATGACGGTGACATGGGACATGCAGCCGGAATAATCGAAGGGCGTATTTTTGTTGACGTACTGAGTTCGATAGGGCTGCTGGAATCTTCATCTTGTTATACGGAGCGGGTGGATAATGATTTGAAAGTATGGTTCCGTAAATTTAATACCTGGCTTACGACAAGTAAAGTTGGTAAAGAGGAAAGCCGAACCAAGAATAATCATGCCGTTGCATATGATGAACTGCTTATTTCTATATCTTTGTTTTTGCGTGACAATGATACTGCCTTCAAATTGATTGACGAACTTCATTCCAATCGGTTGTATAAACAGATAGAACCTGACGGCAAAATGCCTTTGGAATTGGCACGTTCTTTAGGACACTCGTATTCGGAATATAATCTTATCCATATGCTGGAGATTTGCGAAATGGCCAAACCTTTGCTTCCTGCTCTTTATCATCGTACGTCGGATGATGGAAGATGCATTGGTAAGGCGCTTGATTTTATAGCTACTTATCAAGGTAAAACAGAGAATGGGTTTGCTCCTTATAGGCAGATTAGCGGCTGGGATAATTCGCAGCAACAAGTTTGCTGGTTACTATACAGGGCAAGACATTTTGACTCTTCCAAGAATTACGAAGAACTTTTCCGTAAATATTGGATTGAGAAGCCCGGACATATAAATTTATTACTTTATTAGTCTTGATGTAAACGTAAAAAAGCCATCCCCGGAATAGACGAAAACTTTGGGATGGCTTTTTTTTGTAGTGTGCTTACTATTATTCGGCAGACTATGTCCTGCTTGTTGTTGGCAAGGTTATTCCTTGACAGGCTCAGCCGGTTTGTCTTTGGATACAGTGTCATTGACAACTGTATCATTGACAAAAGCGGTTGGTGCACTCAGTTCCGTTTTCACAGGTTCGCCTTTGGTTACAGTATCTTTCACTACTGTATCGTTAACGATAAGTGCGGCATTAACTCCTGTCTGGGCTGTCACAGCTTCTGCAGAGTTCTGAGCCTTAACAAGGAATGAACCACCACAAACAAACATAAACATTGCTACTACTAATACTAATTTCTTCATAATCGTTTGCTTTAATGAACATTAGACATATATTTTCAATTCTCTACTTTTTACGTTAAGGAATTGGTTGTTGCTATTACGGTAACGTCTAATTAAAGATCAAAGTGCGTGCCAAAGAATATAAGAAGATTGTAAATGGTTGATAAATAGAGATGTAGTGGTGATGTTGGATAATGAGTGTATGTGGCAAGCAATGGGGAATGTGTGGAAAGTGTGGCGGGAAGTGTGGAATAAATCCACACTTCCCGCCACACTTCATGTTTAGAGCACTCTTCTATAGAGTGAGCTAATTAATTTCATCCGGCCACGGGCAGGGCTTTCCCGTAGCTTTAACAGTCGGGCGTTGTGCATCTACTTTCCTCAGGTAGTTACCTAACTCTTTAGATAGTTTTCTTACAATGTCCGGATGTTGTATACTGAGGTCATTGCTTTCACCTATATCATTCGGGATATTGAATAATTCTTTTTTCCCGCTGCCATAATAGTAAATCAATTTCCAGTCTCCGTTACGGACTGCACAGTTGAAGTTAATACCCGGCCCGTCATTTCCCCAGTTATTGGGCATATTCCAGAAAAGACTGCGCCCTTTGGATGGATTACCCGTTTGTTTCAATAGGGGAATAAAACTGACTCCGTCCATCGGCTGAACTGTTTTATATTTCCTGACTCCTGCCATTTCGAGAATAGTGGGGTAGAAGTCTTCAATCAGTAAGTAGTTGTCGCATTTACTGCCCGGAGCCACTACTCCCGGCCAGCTGACTATCATCGGTTCGCGGATACCACCTTCGTAAGTAGAACCTTTACCGCTGTTTAACGGGTGGTTTTGTGTGTGCAACTTTCCGTCGCGCCAATAGGGTTCGGAAGCAAGTCCCCCGTTATCACTCATAAAGATGATAATGGTGTTGTCGGCTTCTCCATTCTTTTCCAACCAGTCCATTAAATCACCCAGGCTCTTGTCCATTCCTTCGATAAGAGTGGCATAGGCGGCTTCATGGTCGGTCATGCCTTTTTTCTTGTACTTCTCATAGAAACGCATATCTTTATTCAAAGGAATATGGATAGCATATTGTGACATATACAGATAGAAAGGCTGATTATATTTTTTTGCTTTATCCAATGCTTTGATAGCTTCCAGGGTCAACGCTTCCGTTACAAATGTCTCTGTTCCCCAATATTTCTCTAATCCGGGAACAGCCATCAATGACACAGGTTTTCCGTCCTTGGTATGCCCGTAATTTTCTTCTCCCAGATAGCTGGCAAGTCCGCCGGCAGCGTGTCCGGCTATGTTTACTTCGAATCCCCAATGGTGCGGGTCTTCTCCCGGAGTATCAATGGAACCGAAATGGGCTTTTCCACAATGGATGGTATGATAACCGCTGTCCTTCAGTAGTTCTACGAAAGAAGTTCCTACAAAAGTATTATTAGTGCCGGGCACTTGGCTGACACCGTTATAATTCCAGTCGGGCACAGCCAGCAGACTGTCCTTGCGGTCTGTCATCGTATTCTTTTGCAGTGTCCAGTTGGTAACACGGTGGCGTGCGGCATTTGTTCCGGTGATGAGGCTGCATCGGGTAGGGGAACTGATACTGCTGGCATACGCTTGGGTGAACATCATTCCTTGGCGTGCCAACCGTTCCATGTTCGGAGTCTCGTACAGCTCGTTGTAATGCGTTTTTTGTGTCCAAAAAGGAAGTGAAGTGTCCTGCCATCCCATATCATCCACCATAAAGAGGATAATGTTCGGGCGTTTGTCCGTACGTTCTGTCTGTACGTTGCTTTGTGCTTGCAGGCTGGTTGCTGCGAGGGGCACAAGTGCGAGGGGGAATAGTTTCTTTTTATTCATGGGGGAATTATTAAATGTTATTTACTGATTTCAATTTTACCGGGCTCTTTTATCGGGATACTCCGTAATTCCTGTTTCCCGTGGGATTCTACCCATACTCTCAGCGTTCCGGTGCAGAGCACATCTAGTGTAAGTGTATCATTGGTGCGGGCTAATATTTGTACAGTGGCAGGTGACAGGTATTTTTCTTGTATTCCGATCACTGCCCAACCTTGGCGGATAGGACAAAGATGAAACAGGCAATCATTGAAGCCTTTTAATTTCATTTCTTTGCTTGCAGTCAGGATTCCGGCAGTCTGCTCTTTCCAATTGAACGCGAGAATCCTGTCGGGGATAGATGTTGAAGAATTGGTTGTATTTTCACGTAAAGAGTAATCATCCGGTTTCAGGTATGTTTTTATTTCCTGATAAGCAGGAGAAGTATTCAGATTATAGCAAATGATTGAAACAGCCTCGTCTCCTGTGGGCGCAAATACCCGATAACTTTCACCGCTTTGCAATGGATTGGTGAGTATGGATTCAGGAGTAGGGATAGCCGGAGCGGATGGACGGAATATTTTTCCATGTTCGTCAACCAAAGGCAGGATATTTTCTGAAATAAATTCGTCGGGGGAGTCGGATAAATAAACCGGACCGCCGGAAATAGCTTTTGATCGTGCCATCAGGCTACCGCAGATTGTATCACTGGAATGAAACATATCGTGATCCGGCCAAACCGTTTGTCCCAATAAAAGCGTATTGGTATATGACTGGAATAGATGGGATTTCGCCATGTTCTCATCATACTTTTTATAATCGATACTGACACGTGTGACGGCACTATGTAATGTATGGTCTGTGTTTATGACATTCTGTGCCATACAGTTCATTAATCCCATCTGTGCATTGTGGATTTGATGCTCTAATGCAAGGTTACAGTCTTTTGCCTGCCGGACGGCTTGGCTGTTACCCATATAAAGCGGGAGAGTAAAAGACTGGTTGTCTATTTTCAGAAAATCAAATCCATTCTTTTTCATTGTATGGATATAATATTTGTAAAAGGTTTCGATGTTGTCCGTACTTATGCCCGGCAATAGGCAGTCGTTACAGGGATATAGGGTTTGCTGAATTTCTTTCGGAAAATCATTGTCGGCGGAAATTCCCATCCAATAACCGGAAAGGCTGTACCATAATCCCATCCATTTGATTTTATCATCCTGTTTGCGATTCATAATGCGAGTCCATCCGTTAGGAAAACGCTGCTTGTCAGGAGTCAGGCTTGTCAGGCGACGTTTTTCATTGGCTATATGACCGTCATCAATCAGAATGTAGCGCACAGGGATGCCGGATGCTTCAATGGCATCTATGTCATTCAATATTTTTGTTTCATCAATGTTGAAGTGATAATGTTCCCAAGTGCACCAACCCAGATAGTCAAATCCTTCAAAATATTTTTTGTCTTCCCTCTTTTGCAGGGAAGACACTGTTTTATCAGTCATTAATGAATAATAAGCATCATTGAAGACATGATATACGGTTTGTGATTTTTGAATAAGCAAAAGAGGCACTTGTCCGGCTAATGAGTCTTTTCCAAGCGTAGAGACATAGAGAGTGAGTGTCCCGTCCGTATTAGCTTGAAACCAACTTAGACTGTTGTCTCCTGCAACGGCTTTAACAAACAAATACTCACCGTTGGAGAGTTGAAGAAGTAAAGCATCTCCTAGTGTGGACGGTCGGGCATTGGACGGAATGCCGGGATAATTTTCTTGCGTGATGTCTTTCAACCGGTCGAACATCCAGGGAAGCAGCCGATTGGTATTATTAGGCCATTGATAATCATCGGTACGGGAGTCACGGCTGAAGAATGCTCCACGGACATACGAAGGAAGCTGGATTTCATACGAAAGGGTATTCTGCTTTTCAGGCACTTGCCGCTCGTATAAGATGGGGGTGGAGGGAGCATATATATTCAGGTCGATATTCTTTTTCATCCTGTAAGCGGCAATGTCTTTGTATTCTTTTCCTTTGTAGTAAGTAAACGGATTCTGGGCAAGCATCGATGTTTTTACAAAGATGCCTGCCAATATCCATATACTGATGTGGATTATTCTTTTCATGTTTCTTGTCTTATTTGACGTAATATGCATTGAAATTAATAATGTCCGGCAATGCAATAGATTCAGGAATAGTTAATCTTAATGCGCTTGCTTCTACCGGTTCAAACTTTTCAATACGCTTATGTCCTACGGACTCTCCGCTACAGACTGTCTGCCATTTTCCGTTCACCTTTGCTTCCACTTTATATTGGCGGATACGTTCCCCATTTTTTATGTTTTCCTGAATGATGCAATAATTTACCATCTGCTTTTTTCCAAGGTTCAGGATCAGGCCTTTCTTTTGTCCCGCAGTATGTGCTATCGGTGAAGAGAACCGGCGGTTTATTTCATCTCCCATCTCTTTCAAACGTTGGGCATCTCCTGTGGGAATTAGTCCGGTCGGATCAGGAGTCAATCCGAGGATAAGGGTGGCATTTCGTCCTACGGACTTTTCATATTTGTCCATCAGGACGTCCAACGGATAAATATTATTCTCATCATCCGGTTCCCAAAACCATTCGTGACGTCCGTTTGCTCCTCTTAGTGGTGTGTCCGCCATGGCGGGAACCCAATACTTACCGTCTTTATCACCGTGTTTCAACAGTTCTAATTGGTCGATGTTACTTTCGATACGTTTATGATGTGAACAGGGAACAGGAAAAGTAGACCAGCAGGGATATTCCACCGTACCGGTTTCCGAGCCACCCCAACGGAAGTCGGCACGGTCGATATTATGATAGAAAAGGCACTCCGGCTGATATTTATTCACAATTGGTTCTACATCGGGGCCGTCGCCACGCGGGTCGTCGGCTCCGCCGTCAAACCATATCATATAGAGGTCACCATAACGTGTACAAAGCTCCGTCACCATCTTTTCACACAGGCGTTTATACCATGCCTGACGATTCTTGGCAAATTCACCCTCTCCTTCAGCTGTGAAGTTATGGATACCTAGCAGGGAATTCCACCGGATACCTACGTAAATGCCCGGCTGAATACCGTATTTGCGGCAGGAATTGACGAAATCGCGAACTATATCACCTTTTCCGTCTCTCCATTTTACAGCTTTCAGGCAGTAGGGGTTGACGTCGCTCTGCCAAAGCCCGAATCCGGTTTCATGGGTGGCTGTCAGTACGGCAAATTTACATCCGGCAGCTTTTGCGGCTTCTACCCATTGGTCGGTATTTAGTTCTGTCGGGTTGAATATGTTGTAATCCTCAATAGGATTGATACGGTTGTTGCCTTGTCCATAGCGGATACCGTCAAAGACATGCAAGTCGTAGTGAAACACTGCTCCCAACTCGGCTTCATGCCATTTCAATTGATGCGGCTTGGGGACAGGGATATTCTGTTGTTGTGCGAAACTGCAAACAGCAGAGAGGAGAAAGAGGGAAAGATAATATAATTTTCTCATGGTATCTATTTATTATGGTTTCAAATAATTTGCAAATGAGTCATCGGTCTGGGTGAGCCAGTCTTTCAGTTGTTTGCTGAGTTTCTGAACTAGTGGGGGATGTTGTCTGGCGATATTATTCATTTGATACGGGTCTTTTGTCCGGTCAAAAAGAATCGTGTCGTCTATAACGCCATTGGTGGCATGTACTACAAAAGTATGAGTCTTTGTGCGCAATCCCCGATAGCCGGTGGCATGATTATCAAACTGCACATAGTAGTATGGTTGTACGACTTCCCGCTTGTTTTTACCGAGAATCTGACGGGACAGGTCGAATGTCTGTACAGTTTCGGGAATCTCTTTCTGAAATCCCATCAAGGATAGGAGTGATGGGTATAAGTCTGCAAAAGCAATCATCAGCTTTTCTTCTTTGCGTGGCTTTATCCGTTCCGGCCAGGAGATAATCATAGGGATGCGCATTGCTTCTTCATAGAAGATGTCTTTTCCGTCATTCTCATGCGCACTCATACAGACACCGTGGTCAGAGGTAAAGACTACGATTGTGTTGTCGAAGAGCCCGTTTCTTTTTAATTCGTCTACGATGCGCCCCACATTCTCATCTACACCCGTGATGCAGGCATAGTAGTTGCGAAGATTATTTCTGAAGTAATCTCCCATTTTCGTTCCTTTTTCCGGAATGTCCGGGCGGTCGGCGCATAGTGTTTCTATATCCAGATCTTTGTATATCGCTTTGTATTTGTCCGGTACCAATTCATAACCGGTATGCGGCGGATTCATTGAAACGACCAATGCAAATGGTTGCCGGCTGTTTTTATGTGATTGGATATATTCGATTGTCTTGTCGGCTTCGTAGGCAGGTCCCCATTGGTTTACATAATAAAAGCTGTCACGTGGAGCAGTCGTATTCCAATACATCGGTTTCAAATGATAATCATAGGTTCCGTAGGCTATCCAATGTTCGAAGCCGTGACGGCGTTCGGGTGGACACCATTCATTCCATGCTACTTTACCCCGGTTGTTGTATGTATCTACATAAGGTTTGTATGGTGCGTCCAGATGCCATTTTCCTATATATCCGGTCTGATAATTCATGTCTTTCAGTATATCACTCCAGCAGCGGGCATCTTGTGGAAGTTCGACCTGATAAGGAGCTGTCCGGGAGTTGCAGTTACTGACTACTTTATTGTTGATAGGGTACATGCCCGTCATCAGCATAGCCCTTGCGGGTGATGAAACAGGATAACTGCTGACTGCATCAGTAAACACGATTCCTTCGGAAGCCAGCTTATCCAGACAGGGAGTTTTTACAGGTTCTTTACCTATGCAACCGAGTGCGTCTCCCCGGTATTGGTCAGCCATGATGAAAACAAGGTTGGGAGATGCTTGTGATAAAAGCGGGAGAATCGGAGCAGCAAGTGCTGCCCCGATAGTCCATGGCCGGTGATATATACTCCTTGGTATAGTATTCATAAATACAAAAATAGTTTTTTATTTTAAATGGATTATGGTTTATGTTGAATACCTATTGATTTGCATAGAGATTGGAACCTATCGGCCACCCCGGATTCTGATATACCACTGATGTGGATGGATCTCCCCCTTTTACAGGTGTCGACATACGGAAGACGTCATAAGAAATCGGGGTGAGATAATTGGCTTCTTCGAAGTTATAGCCACCGTTGGCGATAATCAGTTCGTTGAATGCGTATGGTTGCAGATATTTGGTGTCTTTTACTGCCAATCCTTCCTTAATCTGATTTATATAATAATCCTTCTTCTGATATTCTTCCCAATTAAATCCTTCCACAACATAATTCTTCATTTTATCCAGTGAACGCCAGCGGAATAAATCGTCCTTACGCATACTTTCGGCTATAAACTCGCAACGACGCTCGCGACGGATATTATAAAGCAGCTTACTGACCAGTTCATTGCCTGACCATATAGCCAAGTCATTTTCCTTGCTTAGGTCGGTATTGTCGATTGTATATTGGTAATTTTCAGATACTCCGGCGCGCTTTCTTAGTGCTTTCCAGTATTTCTGGCTGTTTGCGTCTATAGAGTTTCCGCCATTTTTCATACAATCCGCTTCCATGTAGTTGAGGAATGCTTCCGATGCCCTGAAAATCATATATGCCAATGGTGAATTATCATTCGGGGCAACATTACTGTCTCTCCATCCTTTGCGTACCATATAGCCGGTAGCGGACTTGGCTACACTTTGATACGAATGGAGCAAGTTGACATATCTCATGATTCCCTCTTGATTCAGATTTGCTCCCCGCCATATCACGTCACCCGGTTTGGAAGTCGATTCTACCAAGCGTAAATCTCTGTTTTTCATTGCGTCCTCAATGCTTGCGTCACCTTGGTATTCTGTATTGCCTGTTGCGTAAATTGGCAAACCGTTAGTTGTAAGGAATGTTTCCACTAATGAACGTGTGTATCCTCCTCCTTTACCGGCACAGCCTTTTGCCATTTCATTTTCTCCATTGTAAATACTATGATAAGTACCTTCCACCAGACTGTTGACTTTAGCATCTACAGCATACATTCGCCACAGTAATACCTCTTTATTGGATGATAAGTCATATTGGTTAAACATATTCATGTAATCCTCGATTTTATCGGTGATATTGGGCAGGAATGCTTCTGCTACCGGTTTGGCGGCTTCCATTGCCTGAGTCAGGAAGAAATCTATTTCCGTATCCAGATTGCCATCGAATGTTCCACCCGGCCATCCTGCGCCTCCCGGTACACGGGCTGTTCCTTTGTGATACGTTTCCCAACTTGCTTCATAAAGGGCAACACGTGATTTGAACAATAAAGCGGATTCCTGATTCAACCTGTGGCTGGTCAATGCATTGCTGCGGGGGAGCAGGCGGCTGATGGCTTCATCCAAGTCCTTAAGAATGAAACGTGCCACTTCATTACGTGGCTTGCGTCTGTTGGCTTCCACATTAGCAGCATAATCATCAGCGTTAAGTTCTTCCGTAATGATAGGGAAGTCTCCAAACTTCCGCAGGTATTCAAAATAGATATAAGCACGGAAGAAAAACATTTCCCCTAAATACTGTTGTGTCTCATTAGTATTGTTGAGTATTCCGCTCTCCAGATTCTCAAGTGCATAATACAGAAAGTGGTTACAGTCCCGTAAATGTTCCTGACGATTATAGCTGCCGTCGGTTGCCACTTTGATGCGTTGGGGCAGAAAGATGTCTTTCGGTGAGTCTGCCGCCTGATTGTCACTAGTCTCGTCATCATTGAAAAGATTGACATCATTGTAATCGGGAAGCAAGGCATACTTTTTGTTGCAGTATGCCTGCAATTGGATCGGTTCGGTGAAGAAGCCTTCATCTGTATTATCCGTCAGGGGTTTCCTGTCGAGAAAGTCGCTGCATGAACTGAATGCGAATGAGGCGGCTATCAATGAAAATAGGGTATATCTTAGTTTCATAATAATCTGTTTTTAAGGTTTATAATGTAATGTTGACACCGAAAGACAATGTATAGCTCAATGGGTAGCTCATACCATTTTGGAAGAGTAGTTCCGGATCAAAGTTCTTACTCATCTTGCTGCCCGTCCAAAGATTGTCACCGGAGAAGAATACCCGTACTTTTTGCAAACTGATTTTTCGAATTAATTCTGTTGGTAAAGTATATCCGACTTGCAGGTTCTTCAGGCGGATATAAGCTGCATTTTGCAGGTAGCGGGTCTGTACTTGTTGATTCTGCTTGCTTCCGATAATAGGACGTGGAAAGTAAGCATTCAGGTTTGCTCCCAGTTCGTCACCTTCGGGGCGGAAGAAGTCGTAATGTTCGTCGTATCCTGTGGAGTCCCATTGTCCGCCGTTTACTCCCCAAAAGATCATACCTTTCGAATAGTCTGTTCTGTCGTCTCCGCCTACCCATATGTCGCGTTTGGCTACTCCCTGAAACATCATGCTGATATCAAAGCCTTTGTAATCGGCTCCCAATGTGATGCCAAAGCGATAGCGAGGCGTGCTGTTACCAATAATGCAGAGGTCTTTCGGGTCGTTGGCGGAAGTACCTTTTTCAATGGCAGGATTATCATCCAAGTTTGCATACATGATGTCGCCCGCTTTCCAGATGTTATTGCCGACACTTGGAAGTCTGCTTTGATCATGGATAGCTATGTAATCTTGTATTTCCTGGTCGGTTTTAGCCATACCTACGGTTTTAAATCCCCAAATTTCTCCCAGTTTCTTTCCTTTCCAGTAATTTTCTATTGTCTCACCATCCGAGTTTTTGGTGTAGAATGTCTTGTCCGGATTAGGATATTCTGTTACTTCAGTCTGTGCGTCGGACAGATTGAGGGATATGCGGTAACCTACCTGTCCAATTCTGTCCTGCCAGTTCACTTGTAGTTCCCATCCTTTAGTCCGTAAAGATGTGTTGTTTAGTTTCGGAGCTGATGCGCCTACAATCGGAGAAATCTCTTCAGCAGGCCCTACCATATCTTTTGTATCGCGGATATAATACTCTGCATATCCGGTCAGGCGGTTATTGAATGCAGCAAAGTCCAGGCCGGCATTGTAGCTGATAACCCGTTCCCAAGTGAGCAACGAACTTACAAGTCCGGGAGTGGAAGCAATACTTGAACGGTTGGCCTGCTCGAGCAACCATCGGCCACCATCGTCTGCGCTACCTACTGTTATGTTTTGGATGGAATAGGTAGGATAGAAACTTTCTGTATTTTGGTTTCCCAGGCTACCATACGAAAAACGTAGTTTCAACAGGTTGACATACTCCTGTGCCGGTTCCCAAAATGCTTCACGGGCGATATTCCACCCCACTGATACAGACGGGAAAGTTCCCCAACGTTCATCTCCACGAAAACGGGAAGTGGCATCACGACGAATATTTCCTTCAATCAGGTATCTTCCGTCATAATCATAGTTGAGACGGGCAAAATATCCCATTGTAGCCCATTCTCTGGTGAAAGCTTTCAATACACTTGTACCTGTTGCGGTGTTGATGCTGGGTACCTGTTCGTTGACTACATCATAACGCTTGCCTACCAGATTGTTGATACGGTAATATTCCGAGTTCATACCTGCGGTGGCTTTAAAGTTATGTTTCATCCAGGAATATTCATAATCAGCGTAAAGAGCGGTAGTCATCATGGACGTTTGTTCCGTTTCGCTTTGTACGAATGTCTTTCCGGCAGCAAGGTCGTTGTCACCTCCTAGCCACGCTTCCTCTACCGGTTGGTTCTCCTTGTTATAGAGATATACTTTGTTTACATTGTATTGATGCTGATAGTTTGTAGTTCGTAAACTTGCCTGTCCGTGTATACCTAATCCCTTGATAGGAGTTAGATGGAAACCGCCTTGAGTAAAATAAGTATCTTTGGTTGAGTTTGAACGTCCTCCCGAAGTTAACTGCATTAGTTTGGGATTACGGGTATAGTGACCGTTGTTGTCATACAGCGGCATTGTAGGATAGAGTTTGGTTGTTTCGGCAAAGAAACGGTCGCCGTAGAGCTTTATAAAAGTAGGCATACCGATATCTTCACGGATAAAACGCGCATTGAAGTCAAGGTTTAACCATTTGGTTACCTGTCCGCTTACTTTGCCGCTAATATTGAAGCGTTTCTTTTTCTCGTCGGAATAATTCATCTGTCCTTCTTGTGAAAGAAAAGCTCCGGAGATATAATATTTAACCTTTTCGCTTCCACCTGAAATACTTAGATTATGTTCTTGTCCGAAAGACGTTTTGTCTATGAAGTTTCGCGGCCAATTCTGGTTATCATTAGATGCTCCATTGAAAGGAAAGAAGCCACCTTGGTTGCCTTCAGGGTCAGAAGTGTATGGATATTCGCCTGCCATGTATTTTTGGATACGGTCAATGGTGGCGGAGCTGAAAATAAATGCCTCTTCATTACCTTCCTCATTCTTTTTGGCCACATTGAAATACTTGGCAAAACGATATGAATCAAGCATATCGGGAATATTAGTCGGGCGAGACCACCGGAAATTACCGGAATATTGTATATTAGTCTTACCTGTTTCTCCGGATTTGGTAGTAATTAAAATCACTCCGAATGGTGCACGTGAACCATAAATAGAAGAAGATGCCGCATCTTTCAATACAGAGATATTGGCAATATCCTGTGGATTAAGAGAGTTGATATCTCCTTCGGCACCGTCAATCAAAACAAGTGGTGAAGCACTGGAACCTGTTCCCAAATTTCCTGTGCCGCGAATATTCATGTTAGGGCTATAGTCCAGACGTCCACCTTTGTCATTTATATCAATATTCAGTCCGGGCATGACACCTTGCAGGGCTTGTGTTACGGAAGTGACAGGTCTTGATTCAAGCGTCTTGGTATCTACGGTGGCTACCGCTCCGGTCAGGTTCACTTTCTTTTGCGTACCGAATCCTACCACAACCACTTCATCCAAAGTTTGCGTATCTTCCGTTAACATGATTCTGAAAGTGGTCTGATTACCGTCTATCGTCAGACGTTGTGGTTGGTATCCTATATATGATACTACCAGTACATTGCCTTTAGAAATGTTTTTCAGAGAGAAGTTGCCATCCATGTCGGTAATAGTTCCATTCGAAGTTCCTTCCACTAATACGCTGGCTCCGATAATTGGCTCGTTGAGCCTTTTGTCCGTAACGGTGCCCTTGATGTCCGATTGTTGTGCATACATTATATGGATGCCAAACAATAACATGATGAATAATGCTGTTAGTTTTCTCATTGCATTTTATTTAAAGTTATACATAAGGTTATCGTATTGCAAATGTAGGCGGATTGACTCATGATGGATATACATACTTGTTTCATAAAGTATGCATGTTTAATTCAAAAGGCTATTTCTTTATTCCTTTTTTTGTATGTTTTGACTTTATTTCGTTTATTTGCGGTAAATCAGTGTATAATGAAACTCTTAAATCTAATTCTTGCTATTCTTATTATAAGCTGTTGCCCGTTCGATACGATTCATGCTTTCTTTGATAAGGACATCCGTATGTTGACGATGCAAGACGGACTGGCTGATAATACAATCCCTTGTATATATAAGGATGAAGATGGCTTTATGTGGTTTGGGACAAGTAACGGATTAAGTCGCTATGACGGAAAGACAGTCAGGAATTTCAAGCCGGCGGAAGCTTATAAATCTATATCATCCATTGTGAGATTGTCCGATGATTATTTAGGTATCCTGTCGGATGGCGTTCTTTATTATTTCAACCGGAAACTGGAAACTTTCACTCCTTCCACTAATAGTTCGGATGCGGATAAATTGGCGGTTACCCGTGTGTTGCCTGCCGATGAATCTTCTTTTTGGGGAATATCGTTAAATAAGCTGTTCCTCTATCGGTGGGAGAGCTTGCAAAAAACGGACGGACAGGCGGCATCCATTCGGGTAAGGATAGAAAAGTCTTATGATTTACTGCCGGGAGAGGATGAAGTCCTTGCTGATTTCTGTTATGATGAAGAGTGCAAGGATAAAATATGGTTGGCAACCAATAAAGGGAATCTGTTGTTATTTCGTCCGGATACTCCACAACAGGTTTCTTGTAAGAGCCTGATACAGGAAGCTTATCCTTTACGGATTACTTCAATAATGAGTAGGGATGATATTGTGTGGATTTCTACTATTTCCAAAGGCATCATCCGTTATCATGTGAAGGCGGGGGACATCGACCGGATTTCGTATGGCGGGACAGGAAAAGGGAATCTCCTTTCCCATACGGATGTCTATCAAACCCTATATATAGGGAATAATCGTTATTTGGCCGTCACATGGAGTGGATACACATTATTAATGCTTGACGAAGAACATCCGGAAGAACTGACTTCGGAGATTTACAATTATACATATACACAGATTCATCTGAATCTGGAAACCCGCATGATTTCTGCATATTATGACCCGACCGGACTTCTTTGGATTGGAACGAACGGTGGGGGAGTAATGTATTCCGATTTAAGGTCACAGTTTTACCACCGTTATTATCAAAAGAGACATAATGAGATTTGCGGCATTGTAATGGATGATAGTCGGTATGTATGGCTGGCCACTTTCCATAAAGGTATTATGAAGAGTACTCTACCGTATATTCCGGGAAAAAAACTGGAATTCACCAAGACCGGTACAGGAAATGGGAAACAGGAAGAAACTGTGCTATGTTGCTTGAAAGACAAACAAGGCAATCTCTGGTTCGGAAACGCGGACGGCTCATTGACATTTTACGACAATAAACTTCGTCGGTTTTCAATCCGTCCTTTGCCGGTAAACGGTATTGTGAACAGTTCCCCGGTATGGGCTTTGCATATCGACCGTAAAGACAGGTGCTGGGTTGGTACAGAACAAGGGCTTTTATTGTATGACTGCAAGACAAAGATATGTACCCGTTTGCCTGTCGGACAATATTTGAAGGAGACTAAATTCCCTTTTGTGCGGGAGATAGAGGAAACGGAAGACGGCGTGATATGGCTGGGCACAAGTAATATGGGAGTCTGTAAGTTGACGGAGTCTGCTTCGGGAGATATTTTAGTGAAGGATGGTTACGAGCGGAAAGCCGGTATGGAACATCATTCCGTACGTTCTTTGTTAGCGTCTTCAGATGGGAATCTGTATGTTGGTTATATAGATGGCTTTGCTATTCTTTCTCCACATCAGGATTCAATTCAGGAATTTTATACTACCAATGACGGATTATGCAGTAATTTTATCGGTTGCATCACAGAAGATGACAAGGGACACATCTGGCTAGGAAGTAACTCCGGCATATCGAGATATAGCCGTCATCAACATTTGTTCTATAATTACTATATTGCAGGCAGTAACCGTTCGGCGGTGTTCTACGATAAAACTTTGTTTTTCGGAAATAATCAGAGCCTGACGTTTTTCAATCCGGACGATGTAAGCACGTCTCCGGTCAACGACCGTGTCCTGATAACAGGACTGGAAGTTAATAATCGTCCGGTGGAGATTGGAGCGGCGATAAACAAGCAGGTCATACTAGACAAGGGAATATCTTATGCCGGCCGGATTGTGCTGAACAATGATAACCGTGATTTCTCCCTGACCTTCAACAACCTGTCCTATTCGAATGAACAACAAAAGTATAATTACCGGCTTTTTCCCTATCAGGAGAATTGGCTGATATCTAATAATGGGGAAAAAGCCTCATATACCAACCTTCCTGTAGGAGACTATGTTTTTGAAGTGAAAAACATCTATCCGGACGGGCAGTCGGGGCCGCTCAATTCATTGAAAATAACCATTCTTCCTCATTGGACGGATACCTTGGCTTTTCGTCTTTTTATTTTCCTATTGTTATTGGCAGTTGCCGCTTATTGTGTGAGACTGGTAAGAATCCGTCAGAAACGTCTGGAACGTGAAATGCAGATGAAACATGAATTGCTCACTGTCAGTATGGAGCGTGAGAAAGAACGCCAGATACGTATGGAGCGTGAGAACTTTTTTACGGGTGTCGCCCATGAGTTGCGTACTCCGCTCACATTAATTCTGGCACCGTTGCAGGAACTGATGAAACAATGTAACCCGTTGGAGTCTATCTATAAAAAATTGCAGGTGATGTATAAGAATGCGGCTTCACTACACACCATGGTCGACCATTTGCTATATGTGCAGAAGATAGAGGCGGGAATGGTGAAACTTCAGTTGTCCGAAACCGACCTTGTGCAACTGATAAGGAGTGTATCGGAACCTTTCCGGCAAATGGCGGAAATTAAAGGATTGCGTTTCGACACAAACCTGCCGGACACGAAACTGTTGGTTTGGGTAGATGAGGCGAAAATTTTCTCGGCAGTGCAGAACCTTTTGTCAAACGCGTTTAAATATACATCTCCGGCAGGAGACATCCTGCTATCCGTCTCTCATACAATGAAGGACGGACAGGGATATTGTCTGGTGGCTGTCTCGGATACGGGCATAGGCATTTCCGAAGACTTGCAGAAGCACGTTTTCGATTCTTTTATAACGGGAGACAGCCTTCCTGAATACTCTACAAAGATGGGAATAGGCTTGCATATAGTCAAGCATACAATGGATTTGCATCACGGCCTGGTTACACTGCAAAGTGTACCGGGTGAAGGAAGCACGTTTGTATTGCATATTCCCGAGGGGAAAGGGCATTTCGCGAAAGATGATTATGAATTGCGGGAATCTCAATCGAAAGTGACGGGACAAGAGGATAAACAGGAACTTCCGGCTCTGGTGTATGGTGAAAACTCGGAAGAGGTTTCGACTAAAAGAAGTCTGCTGATTATAGAAGATAATGAAGATGTGCGCGAATATATATGTAGCTTGTTCGCCCTTAAATACCGGCTGTATGAGGCGGCAGACGGGGAAGAGGGAGTGCGTATGGCGAAAGAAAAGCTTCCCGATTTGATTATTTCCGACGTGATGATGCCTGTAAAAGACGGTTTTACTTGTTGTGAGGAAATTCGTTCACAACAAGAGACAGCACATATTCCTATCTTGATGCTGACAGCAAAAGCAGAGGATGCGGACATTCTGCAAGGTTCGCGTAGTGGGGCGGATGATTATATGATGAAGCCTTTCAACCCTGAAATCCTGAAAGCGAAAGTTGATAACCTGATTTTGCAGCGTGAACAGTTGAAGAGGATTTATACCAAAGCCTTGATGCTGAAACAGAAATCGGAAGAAGGGGAACAGGAAGACGCTTTTCTGTTACAATTGATTCATGTCATAGAGGCGAATATTCCTAATGAGAACTTCAATGTCAAGATGTTGGCCGAACAACTGAATATGAGCCAGCCTACGCTATACCGTAAAGTAAAGCAGCGTAGTGACTTGTCTGTGATAGACATGATTCGGAGTATTCGCATCAGTAAGGCCGCTTCGTTGATTCTGGAAAACCGGTACTCGATTCAGGAGATTACGGAGATGGTCGGTTATTCGGATACCCGTACGCTTCGTAAGCATTTTACGGAACACTTCGGGGTGTCGCCTTCTAAATATATAGGAGAGAAATAAGTATCCTATATGCCATGCCTTGTGCCACCGCATTGGCACAACTGTGCCAGTCCGTTGGCATGAGCGTGCCAATGCGGTGGCACAACTGTGCCAATAGAAAGGTCTTGAGAGTGAACTTATTCTTGTGAGTTTGGTATCCCCGGCGTTCCCCCTGTCAGTGCCTTGGATGAATGCCAGTTCTTCCGGGTTGAGGAAGATAGTTCCGGTGAAACCTTTTCAAGAGATATGCCTTGATGTCTTTTATCACCGGAACTGTGCATGGATTCAAAGTAACTGCATTTGTCGATAAGCCGTGACTTTTCCTCGTTAGTCATTATAGCGAGATAACTGTCTTCGTTGGTCAGTTTGGGAAAGTTGGTTATTCCGATAATTGTCTCTCCATTGGTCTTATGCTTTTTGATAAGGGTAGCGGCTGATTTCGTAAGGCATATATAACCGTAAGGGGGAACGCTTATTTCCTGATTGCCGTCCGTTTGTTGCAGGATAACGGTAGACTTGGTGGTTGTGGTGTTCGCCCCCGCATCTATATATCTCATAAGTTTTAATGACGGGACAGAGACGGTAGAACCGGATGGGTTATAGAGTTCTATGTATTCTGCCCCGTCTGTTGCATTATCATACATTACTTCGTTGAACAATAAAATCCCTTTTACTTCTGCCGGATAATCAGGCGGAACGGGGTCGGGGTCTGCGGGGGTATCCGGTTCATCCGGTGTCCCGTCGGGTTTTGTCGTTGTCTCCACATCGTTTGATAACTGTACATGATGGAAAGTGATGCCTTTGCAGCGGGTTTGGGTATAAATACAGTATATTCCGCAGCAGGAAGAGTTTTGGATACTATTGTCCTTCACTTGTTTTTCTTTGGTATATTCATCTTCGGAATCCAGGCGTGTCCAGAAAGTCCAGTAGCCGTTGTTGTCACACTCTACTTTTATATATAACTTCGGTGAGTTGTTTCCTTTCATCAGTTCCCTTCCCGAAGCCAGAAGTTTGGATTGTTTTCCATTCTGGCGATAAAGCGTTACGTTGTCTTTGGCACCACCTATCTGGATATAATAACCGTTCAAACTGCCGGAAAGTACGTTGGAAGAAGAGGTCAGATAAAATCGGGCATAATTGTTGGCGGACGGATTAAAAGTAAGGCGTACTCCGAACTCCCAACGGGTGTTTTTTATGGAAGAAGAAGGGAAGGTGGCGTAGGCGGTTCCTGCATCTTCCTGCGGGTCATTCAGGCGGATTCCTTCTTTGGCATTGATGGTGAATTTGTCCGTTTCCCCTTCCCATGGAAGTTCGGATGTGATAGTATCTTCTCCTTCGGGATTTTCTGCCGCTTCGTCATCGGCAGGGAGTGAACAACTTTGGAATAAAAGGACAAAAAGGCTTAGGGATATGAATATAAGTGTTTTGTAGATTCTCATACGGTTATATATAAGGTAGTTTTCATTAACCGTATTTGTTTGTGTATAACGCAGAGGCAATTGCGGCTTAAATGTTTTATTAGATACAAAAGTAGTATTTTTTATGGAAAAGACACTCTGTTTATCCGTTTTTGTCAGCGTGATTCTTGTTACATGTCTTTTAGTGAAATAAGTTTTTCGATTTTTTGTATGAGTTGCTCCGTTTTATCCAATAAGGGAATGACATCTTCTTCTGTCCAATCGAATAAATCATCATAGTCTCCGGATTTTCTCATATTTTGTAGCCGCGAAACCAAACGGGCATCTTCTTTGCTTACCAATTCTTTTTCAACAAACACTTGTCCGAATAAGCAGATAACGCCATTATGAGTTTTTGAAAATAAGCCTTTGTCGGTGAGTAAGGCGGAAATGATGTGAAATGCTGCATAATATAAACGATTGGCTACAAGATTCCAATGTCCTAATTGGGCATTGTCTTGTGCCTCAATCATCGTAGCTTTTGCCTTTTGAATACGATAAGCTATGATAGCCTTTTTTTCTTCAATACTTAATGACATAACACAATTCCTTCTTGTTCTACATTTTTATAGAAAAGGGTGAAATTTCTTTTTTGCCAGTCTCTGTACGTATATAATATAGGATTTATCATTACTCCTATTTTCCATCCTAGTTCGACTAGCGGATAGGCTACATCATCAAAATCCATATTATTAATTCTATCCTTATCCAAAAGAATGAGAATATCCCAGTCGGAGTCTTCTCTCGCGTCTCCACGAGCTTGTGACCCGAACAATACGACTTTTGCTCCGAAAGGAAGCACTTTGCCGGCTGTTTCCCGAATGGAATATATCACTCTTTCTTTTTGCATAGAAGTTCCTTTTATGCAAAGGAACAATATTTTTTTCTCTTATCCTACCAATTCCAGTATTTTTTCAGCTTTATTCAAAGCGTGGCATCACATACTTGTCCGTATAGGAAGTGAAAGTGATGCCCGGCATGGAATGAATATTCGATTTGTTCTCCAATGCCTTAATCAGTGAATAATCGTCGGCATTCAATGCATAATAGTTGTCGGAAGCCGGAGTAGTCACCCGTACAGTCCAGTCGAACATATTGCCTATAATCGTCAGCGCATCCGTTTCAGGATTAAACATCGGGATACCTGTTTTCACTATTTCATAGGTACGGTTGTTCAAGACGTAAAGGGCATTGTTGACGTCTGTCATAAAAGCAAGCGTCTTTTTACTCCTGAATTCTGTCAGGTACAGGTGGTTCAGTGCCAGTCCTTCGGGCAGTGTTATGGCACGGACGTAAGGACGGCCTTTCACTTGTTTCAGATGGAACAGACGGCGGTCGGCATCCAACAGGAGATATCCTTCGTCGTACTCTTTCTTCACGGTCGGGTTTCCTGCTATCTTCGTAGCGGGGAAGCGAAAGCCTTTTTTGCTCATGGCTTCCGTGAACTGAAGGCTTTTTTCTGCCTTTACGCTGTTGGTGGCCATGTCGATAAAGCCAATTCCTTGGGAAGTGATACGGAATACATCGTCCGGCATCTTGAGGTCTACACGTCCGGACATGGATTCGAGTAAAGGATAAAGTCCGATAGAGGGAGCATTAATGTCCGAAGGGACACTGCGGAAGTTGAAGTTCTCCGTCTGTACCAGTTTGGGAGTGACTGCTATTCCTTTTATCGTGTCCGGAAAACGTTCGTCGGACATCAACTGACGGAAGTAGAACATCGGAAGAATGCTGTCGAAAGCAGCTTCGGAATAGATATTCCCGGCAAGGTCACGGCGCACCGTTCCTTTTCCGTCCTCTTGTCCCATCAGGGCGAAATCACCGATAACGAAGCTATATAGCGTAAAGGGAGTCTTCTCCGGCTTTACGACAAAGAAATTGTAACACCACGGCAACTGCCATAGGAGCAGGAAAGCAATGGTGACATATAATAATAAGGTACTGAAACGTCTCATCTTTATTTGATTCTTAATGTTTAGTTCTTCATTTCTTTTAGTCTTGTTTTCCCGCCTTGAACCGTACGATGGAGAGCCACGAGAAAGAGGCTGTCAGCAATGTATAGACCAACAGGTAGGGGAGAAACTTGTTGTAGGCTTCCGGTGTGGGCGACAGAAAGAAGATTCGCAGTAAAAGCACGGCGATGACAAGGTTCAGGATACGGCGTTTCCATGCCGGTTCGAGACAAATCCATGCGACAAGCAGGTAACCGGAGATTCCGGCAAGATACCACGTCAGGGCGGTGAGCAGGATATGGTTCTTCAGTTCATGGGCAAGCACTCCGCTCAGATACACTTCCATCAGCAGGAAGTTGGAAGCAAAGCAGACAAGGAGCAGCACCAGACCGGAGAGCAGCATATTTCCTGTCATCTTCAACTCCGGATAGGGCAGGTGAAGCGTCAGTTTCAGGCACTTGCGCTGCATCTCGGGCACAAACTGCACGATTGCCATCAGGATTCCGGCAATCAGGGGGATATATTGTAACATATCAATGAATATGACATCCCGTTGCAGCATGACTTCCCATACATGCGCGGCTCCTTTCATTTCTACCACCCGGTTGATGCGGAGCATACAGTAGCCTGTAAAACCGAGTGTGGCGAGTACGGCAAGCAGGAAATACCACCGTGCCTTTATCCATTCTTTATAAAATATAGCGTACATTGTTTTAAGATAAGTTATCTGTTCTAATCTATCAGCCGATTATCTATCAGTCAATAATCTATCGGCTCTTATTTTTCAATTCTCAATTTTCAACTCTCAACTGAATCAGTATTTCCCTGTCAGACCGATAAAGGCGTCTTCCAGATTCACTTGTTCGCTATGCAAGTCCGTATAAGGCACTGACATTGATTTCAGCTTCTCCTCTGTTTCCGCAGGCGGCAGGAAGGAGAAGGTCTCCAACGTATTCCGCATGACGGAAGGATGATAGAAATCTCCGGATTCGGGAAACTCATAGCCTTCGGGAACTGTAAATGTATAGCGGCGTCCCTTTTCCAGTAACTCGGAAATCGGTTTCTGAATCAGTATCTTTCCGTAGTCCATGATGATGCAATCGTCCACCAGACGTTCCATATCCTGAATGATATGCGAAGTCAAGAAGACCGTTTTTCCTTCGGAGCGGGCATAGTCGCGGAGATAGTCTACGAACAGACGGCGGTAACCCGGGTCGAGTCCGAGGGAGAAATCATCCAATACCAAAAGTTCGGGATTCTGCGCGAGAATCAGTCCGAGAGCCACTTGCGAGCGTTGTCCGCAAGACATACGTGAGATACGCTGTCCCGGAGCTACTTTCAACTTGTTCATCAGCTCATAATACGCTTCCCTTTTCCACTGTCCGGGATAGAAAGCAGCGTAGAATTTCTCTATTTCGGTGATGGTCATAAACTGATATTGTACATGACCTTCAATCAGCAGTCCGATGTTGCGGCGCAGGGCAGGTGCCATGCTTTGTATCTCCTGTCCGAAGATACGGCACTCTCCCGAGCGCGGCTTGAGGTAACCGCTCAGGATATTTATAGTGGTGGTCTTACCCGTACCGTTTTTCCCTAACAGTCCCAGGATACGTCCTTTGGGTACTGTGAAACTAAGGTTTTCGTAAATCAACCGTTTGCCGTAATAATGCGTCAGGTTGTTACATTTGATAATATGTTCCATTCGATTTTATCTGTTATTCTATTCAAAAGAAGAAAAGGAAGAGAATAGGAATCAAGATTCCGACAATTAGCTCTATTCCCCCTCTGCCGATAATACCTTTATTCCCTTTCAGCATGATGATGCCGGAGAGAGTGATGATAATAAGTCCGACGGCAAAAATATCCGCGAAGTGTGTCCACCACTGCCCCGGATTGTAATGCAGGCGGGACATCGCCCCGATAAGCGGCCGGCGGGTGACAGACTCGTAGACTGCTTCCCCTGTCTTTACATTCACCAGCAGGTTGGAACCGCCTTTCAGAAAGACCTTCATCACGTCCGTTTGAGGGAAGTAATGTTTGGTGTAGTTGCCTGTCTCTCCCAGTGGTTGTAGTAAAGTAAGTACTTTCTCCTTATTCATTCCGGTTTTGTCCGGCAGGTTTTCTGTTATCTTATATTCTTTCCGCGTGATGGAGAAGTTCGGATTAATCGTATCGCGATGATTCATTACAATGCCGGAAATGGCATATATCAAGACCATTCCGGCAAAGAAAAATGATAAATCACGGTGTATAATCCGGCTCCATTTACGGATGCTGCTACTCCACTTCATACGAATTGGCTTCCATAAAATAGAATGATAAATACTCTTTTCCTGTATTTGCCTTGCGGTCGGCTATCTTGGCGCGGAAGTCTGCGATACGGGCTTCGGGCATGTTGGCTGTTTCACCGCGCGCTTTCTTCTCAGTGTCGCATCCGGCTTCGCCTGTTCCGTGTTTCTCGGCAGCTTGTGCTTTGAGTTGGGCTTCCCAGTTTTGGAGATAGGCTTCGTCGATGCGTTGCTCTTTCAGTGTACCGGTGACGCGGACGATGGAGTTCACGCATTTAGGGTCGAATGCTCCCAGTGTTCCGGCTTCTACGCGGATTACTTGCGTGTCGTCGCTGCCCATCAGGAAGATTTTCTTTGCGCCATGTTTGCAGGTATGAGTACAGACGCCTTCGATGGTTACCTCTTTTCCGGCAAGGCTTTCGGCATTTGCCAGAAGGGAGTCGATTTCTAAAGCGGAAGAGACGGTTTGTTCCGTAGTTGCTTCTGACGCGCTTTTCTGTTGTTTGTTGCCACATGAAGTTCCGATAATGGTTATTGCCATGAGGGCAATTGCGATTGTTAGCTTTCTTGTTTTCATTGTTACTGCTTTTGTTTTTATATAGTTTGTAAATAGTTTCTTGTTTTGCTTATAGCGTATAATGGTTCTCTTTACAGGGTGGCGGATTAGTCCCTTACACAACGGAGTTGCATGCCGGATTTAATGCCGACATACGATAATGATAATCTGCCTTCCGGATATTTGGCAAGGGTAAATGTGCTCATTAATGTGAAGAACTGAATATTGGTAAGTTCTTCGCTGGCGTTATATGCAGCCTTGTAAGCTGTCGAAGTCATATAATAATTCACACTTGGCTTCCCGAACCATTCGCTTTTTGTACTGGTGGTGCTGCTGATTACTGTTTTCTGATAGGTGGGAGTAGCTGCGAAAGTTGATGCCATGCGAACTCCGGAGAACTGATAATTGAATCCTGCCTCATTGAGTGATGCAATTTTGCCACCATCATAGGCTGCATCATAGAAAAGTGCTTTATCACCATCAGCCGGTACTTTTCCGTCTGCATCATTCGTTGATTTCCCTACGAGGTTAAAGTATTCCAGACGTGTCGGTATATGCCATCCTTTCGGGCAGATGCCTTGTGCTCCTTCAAAACTATTCAGGTTGCTTTCCGTGATTTCCTTACCACCCAGTGCAGCTTGCAGGTCATATAGATAACCCAATTCTTTTATAGCACTTGCTTCTGTTGTAGCTACGGTTGTACCGTCTACTATTTCATAAGGATACCAAATATGAGAATCTGAAGTCGGGTCAGTGGACGGAGTATATCCTTTCGGTAAGTAAGCAAGCGGTTCTGCCATCCATGTTGTACCGTTCGCAAGAGTTACAATGTTGTATTTCACTCCGTCATACAAGAAATAATTCTCATCAAGATGCTCTTCAAAAGGTACTTCATTGTCTGCGCCGATTTCCCCCTCATCTGTCCAACTCTCGATTTTTCCGCTAAGCGTAACGATTATATCATCGGGCAGCACACGGACATTCACACTATATTGTCCGCCTTGCGCCAATGTAGTAGAAGTTAGTCTCTGTGATAAAGTCTTGCCGTCGGCAGTTGTCACTTCAAGGGTGAAAGCTACTGTCTGCGGGATGACGATGGCACGGTAAGTCTCATTTGCCTTAACAACTTGTGCGGTAATGTTTGTTGCCGTAGCGCTTTCGTCTGCTGTAACCGAAAGGGCGGGCAGGTCGAGAGTAGCGGTCGGGACAGAACCTTTCAGTACGACCGATGAAATATCCGATTGTGTATCGTTCTCTACGTTAATAACGAGTTTGGTAAGTATATGCTTGAAGTTCATGACGACAGCATTGGTAGAAGGAAGTACGTCGGACTTGCTTGCGGCGATGAGGTCGGACGCGCCGTAGCCTGTAGCCTGGTCGGTCTGGTCGGCCTTTACTGTAAATGAAGTCGGAGCACCGGCTGCGTCATAAGGATAATAAGCTACTATCTGCGATTTGTCGTTTCCTTCGGGATACCAAAGCAAGTCACCGGTAAATACTCCGTTATTGTATGTCATCAGCTTGTTTGATGCGTACACAAAGTCATTGCTTTGGGTGATTGTTACGCCGATTTGGTCTGTATCTTCGAAGTCAACTTCCGTAGCACGTGTGATAATAGGTGCGATAGTAATGCGGCCATTGGTGTCAATAGTCGTAGTTTCATTCTCTTCCTGCTGGCAGGATGCCAATAGTGCGGCTGCGAACATAAATGTCAAAATCTTCTTCATTGCTTGATAATTTAGTATGTATAAATATGGATTGTTTCTAATTTAAAAGGTATATCCCAACTTTACCGTTTCGTTCCAACGGCTTGAACCTTCTATATAGTTAAGGTTGAAACCGTGCGTATAACTTCCCTGCACTTCAGCGTAAATTCCTTTGTTGAAATGATAGCGTAATCCGAGCCGGAAGGTGGCGTGCGTGGCGGTTGCGTACTCATTCCGCAGATTATACTCATCCGTCAGGCGGTAGGGCGGGTCGCCCGGCTCTGTCGTTGTTCCGGCAGTCCTGCTTTTTTCGGTGAAGCTTCCCGTAGAAAAAGAAACGGCGGCTTTCAGGTCGAATTTTCCGGTATGAAGTACGCCGGATATATACGTCCGGCTGCATAGCATCTTTTCTGAAGCAATATAAGGGTACATTTGGGTAGCGAGAGACTTGAATACCGATAACTCGCTTCCCGCACGAAACTCTCCGCGAGGACTTATAAGTTCATATTCGGGATTGGCGAAGAAAGCGTCTTTCTCGAAGATGCGGTTGGAACCGTGTACATGAGTGGTCGTTATTCCGTTGACTGTCTCCTTGCTTATTACGTTTTCATTATTTGCCAGATGCGACCATTGCAAGTTCAGCCGTAGGAAATGCTCTTTGTTCCCTTGTTTGAAGCGGTAACTTAAACGGGAAGCAATCCGATGTGTCGGGAATTTGAACCAGATGGCTTCCCGTTCGCCGACAGAACCGGAAGAATGCGTATATCCGAACTCTCCGTAGAAACCTTTCCATTGCAGTTGCAAGGCTGCTCCGTGAGAAAGTTCTTTGATAGGAAAAACGTTGATTCCCGATTCGCTCAGGTGGATTCCGCTACCGTTCCATGCTTCGTAGGCCCCGTACATAAGTCCTTTATCCAGAAAGGCATTGTAAGATGTTTCCGCCGTGCCGATAACTTCCGCTTTGACAGACTCGCTGTTCTTGTTGAAGATATAAGAGAAACCGATTGCCAGTTCACCGGAATGATACATGACACTGGGGGCTACCGTCAGGTCGAGCCTGTAGTTGGTATGCCGCAAGTCTTTCCGCTTGGAGTAGTTGGATGCGGCAAAATCCACCTTTCCACCCAGCCGCCAGTTGGGGGTGATGTCGGTTGCTATGCCGCCCATGAACGCGTAGGTTTGCAGGTCTTTGCGTCCGGGGGTGAACTCGAGAATGTCTACCGGATAAAATCCCGGATGAATGAACATCGAGCCATTCATATTCTTGCCGGAAGTGTGGTCGAAGGAGAACGAGCCGGTCAGGGAATAACCTTTCAGGTGTGTGATGGACTTTGCTACCGCCCCGGCACTCCAGGACTTTTCCGCTTCGTATGAGTTGCGGAAGTCGCCGTGGCGGTTGTTCCCGTACAATTCGGCGTAAGAAGTGGTGACGCTGTCCATCATGATACCGGTGACATTGGCTCCGGCGTTCCATGAGTTACGCCGTTCTATAATATCATAGGTCTGTGCCGAAGTAGCGGTCGCCATGCATGACAGCAAAAGACAGGCTATATATATTTTTCTCATATCACTCATGCAAAGATGGTTTTTCTCGTTCGTAAAAATCGGTAGAGGAGTTGTTGGTATCTACCAGTATCTCATAACCGGCTTCCTGCGTGGCTTCTTCGTCTATATGGCGGTGCAGGCTGCGTCCGTTGTAAGTGGCGCTTTGTGTGACGTATCCGGCGTCAATGGAAGGAGAGATGCGTTTTTTGTTGTTCGAGGAACCGCCGTAATAAATTTCCGTACCGTCGATAACCCACTTTAACGGGACGGCTATCACACGGTCGACTGTACTTCCGGGCTTTTGCATGATGCTGCCTTCCCTGGAAACGAAGTCCTGTATTGTAGTTCCCTCAGCCTTGAAGATGACAGTGGCGGGAGAGGATAACGAGTATGTATAGGCATTTGCCTGTCCCGTTTTCACGACTACGTTCAAGTAATGTTCCGGCGTGATTTGGTCGCCCGGAGCCGGATGGTATTGGGTATTCGGGAAATAGACGTTATTGTAACAGACAAAATATCCGGCTTTGTTCAGGTTGACGGATTGCGGGTATTGTGCCGCATGGTCGATAGCTCCATTGAGGGCAATCACCGCATCTTCTCCCGGTTGCAGGGGGAATGTCCTGCCTGTGCCACCGAACTGCCAGACGCACTGGGCGATAGGGGCGAAGTCGGGGAAGATGGTTGCTCCGGTTTCCGCGTCCTGCTTCACCCATACGTTGGTCGCCTGTGCATTGTAAGGGTCGAGTGTCCCGAAACAAAGGCTGTCGAGGTATTGCACTTCCGAGTCGTTATTGTGAAGGATGATGTATTTGTCGGACTGGTAATTTCCTTCCAACGGCAGTTTGGTACAACCGCCGCAGTAGATTTCCTTGATAATGATAGCTCCTGCCCTGGAATGGAGCAACGGAAGGTTGAAAGCCATATCCCCGTCGGTCAGTTTTACATTGTCGGCGAGTCCGTTGAAGATGTCCTGTTCGCTCTTGTCACTGATTTGCACACGGTATATTCCTTGTGCCAGTGAAAATTGTACCGTTCCGTTCCTGTCGGTTTTTGCCTTGTAGGAGTTGCCCCGGTCTACGTCTTCAATTTTCACGGTTACTCCTTCACGGAGATGCTCCGTGTAACCTTCCGGGTAGACGGCAGTGACCTGCAATGTGTGCAACCGGTCGGCGTACGGATTCTCTTTGTCTATGTCCGTGCATCCTGCTGTGATGCCGGTGACTGTCAGTAATACTATATAGATAAATTGTTTCATAAGTTTAAAGTTTGATGCGGCAAGTGAGTCCATAATAAAAATCAGGGGTGAAGAGCGCGCTTACACCGGTGGCGCGGGATTTCACATAAGGCCGGGAATTCGTGAAGTTGATAGCGTTGAGAGACAGGGATATATGGTCGCCAATCTCTTTGGTAATGTTGATGTTGGCAGAAAAATACGGGTTGTACCCGTCGGCCGCGAACGTATAGGCATTGCCCGATTTGCGTATCAGATAGGAGAACTCCGGATTTCCGGCTTCGGCGTCGGTGAAAGGATGCATCTCATTGTTCAGGTCGAGATAGGCTACCGGGCGGATGGCTGTGTAGGAGTTTCCGTCATAAATGCTTCCCCCCGTTTGAGTGTTGCTGCTTTCGTTGACGTTGAAAGCATATTCTTTGCCTTTGTATTCGGAAATGTTCTGCGAACGTTTCACGAGTGAGGCTTCCAACCGGCATGATATAATCAGCCGCGCTTTCGGGATGCGGGTAATGGCGGTGATATTGGCATCCAGTGAGTGGGTGCGCTTACCGTTGGCGGTTATGGATGAATTGTCGCCATTGGCATAGATACCTACATATTGGTAGGAACGGTTGGGAAGACTGGTGTCGGTGTGCGACCATCCGTTCTGATAATAATAGGATAACGAATTATCTATGTATTTGGTATATGTATAGGCGGCATCCACCCGGAATTGCGTACGGATAGGAGTTATCTCCGGGAAATCGACAATCATTTCCGCTCCCCGGCGAATCACGTCCGCTCCATTGTCGGGAGAGGTTGACCTGACAAATGTCCGGTCGGTCACCTTCACATCCATCGGAGTCCAATAGCCTGATTCGTTCTCACGTATATAAACCATCCCTGTCTGGCTGTCCACATTGATTTGCGGGTTGGCGGGCATGGTGAATCCATCGGGCAATTGAAGCACGTCATATGAAAAAGGGGTATAGGTATGTGTGTATTTATACGGCAGTTTCGTACGGTTGAAATATCCGACTAATGAAATCCGGGTTCGGGCTACATCAAGGTCGATACCTATCTCCGAATTTTGGTTCTTCTGCCAACGGAGATTCTTGTTGTGCAACAAGGTGTAGGGTTGGCTGTAATATACATAAGATGATTCATTGTTATTGGATGAGAAACCGAAAGTCTGTATGTCCCGGTACTCCTGCTTGGGATATAGCATATAAAACGAGGGTAACTTTTCCGAAATTCCCCATCCGCCACGGATAGCGATATGTTCGTTCAATTGCCACCGGGCGTTGAAACGCGGTGAAAGGCTGTTCAGGCTGTTGTATTCTGTTCCTTTGATAAACAGGTTTTCCCAACGTACGCCTGCCATCAGCCTGAGCATTGTATGGCCGACAGGCAGGGACAGGTTTTCTTCCGCATAAAATGACACGTTATGCATATACGGATACGAACTGTAAGGTCGCGGGCGGTAGCCGGTCGGAGCCAGCGCAGGGTCTTTGTAATATTCCCCTTCCCCTATATTTCCCGTAGCTTTCCATTGGACACCCGCTTTCAGGTTACTGTTGACAGTCCCGAACCGACGGTTCCATTCATATTTCAGGGATGCGGTATAGTCCAGCTCCTTGGAATCTATAATCTGGTCGGCAAAGTAGGTGTATGGCAGTTTGCTTGCGAGGAAATATCCTTCCTGCGTGGCGTGGACTGCCGGTTGTTCGGATGCGTAAGAGTAAAAGGTATGCGCGTGCGAGTTGTTGTCATTGTAATATATGGATGCGTCGAATTTCAGGTTGGTTATCCATGATTTGTTGAGCAGCCATGACAATGAAGTGTTTGCACGGAATACGTTGTCCCTCACTTTGGTATATTCTCCTGAATATGCGTCGGGGTCGTCTTTCGTGTTCATTCCGCCGATATTACCCGTGACGCCGATATCGAACCGGAATACTTTGTTGAACGTATTGCTGTATCCGGCGGAGAAACTTCTTCTAGTATAAGAGGTATAAGGAGAAATCAGCTTTTGGGTGGCTTTTGTCCATTCTCCGTTTATGTTGATAACACCTTTGTCGTTCCCCAAATCGAGCCCTTTGGAAAATGAAACCTGTTCCGTGCGGGGATTGATGGATAGTAGTATGTTCCAGGGAGTTTTCCCTTTCCTTGTATGGATTTTAACCATACCACTGTTCAGGTCGCCATATTCGGCAGACGGTACCCCCGTGATAACTTCCACCGACTCGATATCCGCCACAGGAATGCTCCGCGTATCTGTGCCGTTCATCTCACCGAACGAACCATTGTTGCCGATACGGACGCCGTCCACTTCTACGGCTGTTCCGAAAGCCGCGTTGCCAATTGTCGAGCCACCGTTGCGTAATGAGAAAATATTGTTGGTGGTAAGGTCGGGTACTTTCGTCTTTCCCCCCGGCAGAAGAGCAGAAATATCACTGACATTGGATACCTGAAGATGCTCCAACGCACTGCTGCCGATAGTCAGCGTAGTATTCAACTCATTTTTCGGAGCTTGTGCGGTGACAACCACGTCTTCTAGTGCGAGGGTATTCTCTTGAAGTTGTATGGTCAGATTCTTAATGTCATTACGTACGTTTACAGGAACACTTGCTGGTACGTATCCAAGGAAAGACACCTCCAGATTATAACGTCCGTTTTGTATTCCCGGTATCGTAAATTCTCCTTTCTGATTGGATACAGCCCATAAGTAGGTGCCTTTGATGATGATAGATGCACCAGGTAAAGGGGTATTCGTTTTTGCTTCGGTCACGCGGCCGGAGATTGTATGAATGTTTGAATCGGCAGCAGCTTCAAGTAGATTACAAAATAATAGCCCCCACAATGCTATATTAAAAAGACAATACTTCATAGATAAGTTTTGCGCAAAATTCGTTAAAAAACGGGCGTGGGGCAATCACTATAAATTGTTATTTTAAGGAAATGAAATACCTATAATGAGTGAGGGATTTCGCAAATACATCCTTTCCGGTTCTATGGATGCGATATTTGGTGTGTAAAAGAAGAAACCGGCTTGCATGGCGAATTATATCGCGTTGCAAGCCGGTTCATAGATTTGGCTTATCTTTGTCGATGTCCGGACTCAATCTCCGGACTCATACTTTAGACATTTTTTACTTTAATCAGATACTCGGCAATCTGAACAGCGTTCAATGCGGCGCCTTTCTTGATTTGGTCGCCTACAACCCAGAAAGTCAGTCCGTTTTCGTTGGTCAGGTCTTTGCGGATACGACCCACATATACAGGGTCTTTTCCGGCCAGGAACAACGGCATCGGATATTCTTTTTCGGCAGGATTGTCCTGAAGAACCAGTCCTTCGCCTTTGGCGAATGCTTCACGGGCTTCTTCAATAGAGATAGGGCGTTCTGTTTCCAACCAGATACTTTCAGAGTGAGCGCGCAATGCAGGAACACGTACGCAAGTAGCACTAACCTTGATGTCGGAATGCATGATTTTACGTGTTTCGTTGAACATCTTCATCTCTTCCTTCGTGTAACCGTTTTCTGTAAATACGTCCACTTGCGGAATCAGGTTGAAAGCCAACTGATATGCAAACTTCTCTACAGTCACAGGTTCGTTAGCCAATACCTGGCGATATTGTTCGTACAATTCGTCCATGGCAGCGGCACCCGCGCCGCTCGCTGCCTGATAGGTAGACACGTGCACGGTTTTTATATGAGAAAGCTGTTCGATGGCTTTCAGTGCAACTACCATTTGGATAGTTGTACAGTTAGGGTTGGCGATGACGCCACGAGGACGCTCCAAAGCGTCTTCGGGATTTACTTCGGGCACTACCAAAGGTACATCGGCATCCATACGGAATGCGCTGGAGTTGTCAATCATCACAGCACCATATTTAGTGATGGTTTTCTCGAACTCCTTGGATGTGCCTGCACCGGCAGAAGTGAAAGCAATGTCTACCCCTTTAAAGTCATCGTTGTGTTGTAAGAGTTTCACCTCGATCTGTTTACCGCGGAAAGTATATGTTGTTCCGGCACTACGTTTAGAACCGAACAAAACTAACTCGTCCATCGGGAAGTTTCTCTCATCGAGCACGCGCAGGAACTCTTGTCCTACGGCTCCGCTTACGCCAACAATAGCTACTTTCATCTTTTTCTTTTGTTAAATTGTGAATATTGAATTTCTCTCCTTATCCTGTCGAATAGAAAAGATTTGGCTGCAAAATTATAACAATTTAGCATATAAACATCGCTTTTGAGAGAAATATTTCAGTTTTTCGGTGGATTACTTTAACCTTGCGTATAGTCAGGCGTGGTTGCCGTACGAAATGAAAGTGCCTGACGAAATATATCCTGTCAGGTAAGCGGTGAAATAAATAATACACAGTCTGAACATTCATTGTGATTCTGCGAACTTTTTTGTTCCTTTGCATTGAATTCCTAAAGCCATAGCCTATGAACCTGTTTGATTTTAATTTTACCTTACCGATAACCGACCCTACCTGGGTATTCTTCCTGGTATTGATTATAATTCTTTTTGCTCCGATGATTTTGGGGCGACTGCATATACCTCATATTATAGGTATGATTCTGGCAGGTGTAGTGATTGGCGAACATGGCTTTCATGTGCTCGACCGTGACAGCAGCTTCGAACTTTTCGGTAAAGTAGGACTATACTATATCATGTTTCTTGCCGGACTCGAAATGGATATGGAAGATTTCAAGAAGAACCGGACGAAGAGTTTTGTGTTCGGCTGGCTCACCTTTTTGATTCCGATGGGACTGGGTATATGGAGCAGTATGAGTATGTTGGGATATGGTTTTCTCACCGCTGTGCTGTTGGCGAGTATGTATGCTTCCCATACGTTGATTGCTTATCCTATTATCAGCAGGTACGGATTGTCCCGTCTGCGCAGTGTCAATATAACTATCGGCGGTACGGCAGTGACCGTTACCCTTGCCTTGATTATTCTTGCAGTCATAGGTGGTATGTTCAAAGGGACTGTCGATGGTTGGTTTTGGGGATTTCTTGTAGCAAAAGTCGCTTTCCTCGGATTTCTGATTGTTTTCTTTTTCCCCCGTATCGGACGTTGGTTTTTCCGGAAGTATGACGACAGTGTGATGCAGTTCGTATTCGTACTGGCAATGGTTTTCCTTGGCGGTGGATTGATGGAGTTTGTGGGAATGGAAGGAATTCTGGGAGCTTTCCTTGCCGGACTCGTCTTGAACCGTCTGATTCCTCATGTGTCTCCTTTGATGAACCGGTTGGAATTTGTAGGAAATGCGTTATTCATACCTTATTTCCTGATTGGTGTCGGAATGATTATTGATGTAAGAAGCCTGTTTACCGGTGGGGAAGCATTGAAAGTGGCGGTTGTCATGACGGTAGTTGCTACCATTAGCAAATGGCTGGCTGCATGGATTACGCAAAAGATTTATGGGATGCAACCGAACGAACGGAACATGATTTTCGGTTTGAGTAATGCGCAGGCGGCAGCTACGTTGGCAGCGGTATTAATCGGACACGAGATTATCATGGAGAATGGCGAACGGTTATTGAACGACGATGTACTGAACGGTACGGTCGTGATGATTCTTTTTACTTGTGTCATCAGTTCTTTGGTGACGGAACGTGCTGCCCGCCGTTTTGCCTTGGATGAAACAGTGCAGTCGGAAGAAGAGGGAACGAAGAAAAACAAGGAGCATATATTGATTCCGGTTGCCAATCCGGACACGATTGAAGACCTTATCAACCTGGCATTGGTGATAAAAGATGCCAAACAGAAGAATGCATTAATCGCATTGAACGTTATCAATGATAATAATAGTTCGGAAAAGAAAGAATCACAGGGAAAGCGTAATTTGGAAAAAGCGGCGATGATTGCCGCTGCTGCAGATGTACCTGTCACGATGGTGAGCCGTTATGATTTGAATATTGCTTCGGGGATTATTCATACGATAAAAGAATATGAAGCTACGGATGTTGTCATCGGTTTGCACCGGAAAGCCAATATCGTGGATTCTTTTTTCGGGCATCTGGCCGAAAGTTTGCTGAAAGGTACGCATCGTGAAGTGATGATTGCCAAATTCCTGATGCCGGTGAATACCTTGCGGCGAATCAATATAGCCGTTCCGCCGAAAGCCGAATATGAAACCGGTTTTGCAAAATGGGTGGAACACTTCTGCCGGATGGGAAGCATCCTGGGATGTCGCGTGCATTTCTTTGCAAACGAACGGACTTTGATGCGGCTTCAGCATCTTGTAAAGAAGAAATATGCAGGAACACCGACTGAGTTTTCCACGTTGGACGAGTGGGAAGACCTTCTTCTATTGACAGGACAAGTCAATTTCGACCATCTGCTGGTAGTTATTTCCGCCCGTCGGGGGTCTATCTCTTACGATCCTTCTTTTGAACGTCTGCCTGCACAACTCGGAAAATATTTCTCTAATAATAGTTTGATTATTTTGTATCCCGACCAGTTCGGCGAGCCGCAGGAGATTGTTTCTTTCTCTGACCCTCGCGGACATAATGAGTCGCAGCATTATGAAAAGGTTGGTAAATGGTTCTATAAATGGCTAAAGAAAAATTGATGGAAGAAAATAACTGGCAGCAAAGGACAGAGCTCCTTTTGGGAGAGGAAAAGATGAATCGTATCCGTAATTCCCATGTGTTGGTCGTAGGTTTGGGGGGAGTAGGGGCTTATGCGGCCGAGATGATTTGTCGTGCGGGAGTCGGCCGGATGACGATTGTAGATGCCGACACGGTGCAACCTACCAATATAAACCGCCAGTTGCCTGCCATGCATTCCACATTGGGAAAGACAAAAGCAGAAGTGTTGGCTGCCCGGTATAAAGATATAAATCCGGATATTGAACTGAAAGTTCTTCCTGTCTATCTGAAAGATGAAAATATACCGGAACTGCTGGATGCCGGTAAGTATGATTTTATAGTGGATGCTATTGACACAATCAGCCCGAAATGCTATCTGATTAGTGAAGCGATGAAGCGTCGTATCAAGATTGTTTCCAGTATGGGGGCAGGGGCGAAAAGCGATATCACACAGGTTCGCTTTGCCGACCTTTGGGATACTTACCATTGCGGACTAAGCAAAGCCGTTCGGAAGCGTTTGCAGAAAATGGGAATGAAACGGAAGCTCCCGGTAGTATTCAGTACCGAACAGGCCGACCCGAAAGCTGTGTTGCTGACCGATGATGAACAGAATAAGAAATCTACTTGTGGAACAGTCAGCTATATGCCGGCTGTGTTCGGATGCTACCTCGCAGAATATGTCATTAAACGATTATAAAAGGCTATTATGATAAAACTAGAAGGAATAACGAAGAGTTTCGGTTCATTGCAGGTACTGAAAGGGATTGATCTGGAAATCAATAAGAGTGAGATTGTCAGTATCGTAGGGCCGAGCGGGGCAGGTAAAACTACCCTGTTGCAGATAATGGGGACTTTGGATGAGCCGGATGCGGGAACGGTGGAGATTGACGGGACGGTAGTCAGCAAGATGAAAGAGAAGGAACTGTCTGCTTTCCGTAATAAGAATATTGGTTTCGTATTCCAGTTCCATCAGCTTTTGCCGGAGTTTACGGCATTGGAGAATGTGATGATTCCTGCGTTTATAGCCGGCGTATCTTCAAAAGAGGCAAACGAGCGTGCAGTGAAGATACTGGAGTTTATGGGGCTTGCCGACCGTGCCTCTCATAAGCCCAATGAACTGTCGGGCGGAGAGAAGCAGCGGGTAGCAGTAGCACGTGCTTTAATCAATGACCCGGCTGTAATCTTGGCCGATGAACCGTCAGGCAGTTTGGATACTCACAATAAAGAAGATTTACATCAACTATTCTTTGACCTAAGGGACAGGCTGGGGCAGACATTTGTCATCGTCACCCATGACGAGGGACTTGCCAAAATCACCGACCGGACAGTGCATATGGTTGATGGTATGATTAAAAAAGATTAATTAAGAAACCTAATTTCTAAAAATGGATACCAAAAAGGTAGAGGCTTGCATGGTTTCTACCTTTTTGCTATATATTTGTAGTCGCTTCTCTACGGAAGTCTGTGAAGATGATAGTAGAGTGTTTGTTTTGTTTGTGTGTGATGCATTCTTGTCTGGTGTGATAGGAATGCATCTTTTTTTATAAATCACAACAAACGTATGGTTCGAGCCTTTCAAAATCCACCGGAGTAAATTCCTCATAGAGCGATAACTGTTTCAGGCTGTTTATGCTTCCCTTCTTTTTCCGGTACTCTACGATTACTTTCGCTTGATAGAAGTTAATATACGGGTGATACATCATCCGTTCCAAACTGGCTTTATTTAAGTTGATACGATGTATCCGACCGGCATCAATAGAGAACCAGGGACGGAGCTTCTCTACCTTTAGCTGAATCTCCTGTAATTGCTCTATCCGGCAAAAAGCTCCTAGTCGCTTGCGGTAATTCACAATCTTTCGGGCAATGCTGCTACCGATGCCGGGAATCTTCTTGAGTTCGGTGGTATCGGCAGAGTTGAGGCTGATAATAGTTCCGGGCTGGTACTTGAATACAGTATCTCGCTGTGCGCTTTTTGCTGTTAATAGCTGTACTGTATCTCTTGGTTCTCTAGGCTCGGCACTTTTCGCAATCTGAATATAAGGAAGCAGTGTCTGGTATTGTTCTTCTGTTAGTCCGTATATTTTCCGGAAGTCTTCCGGGTGGTGGAATCGTCCCTGTTTGCTACGATAACGCAGGATGTTCTTAGCCATCCATGACGGTAGTCCAAGAGACAGAAAAGTCATGGAGTCGGCCGTATTCGGGTCAAAGACGGTAAGCCTTATTTCTCTTTTGGGAGATGACCGGAAGGAGCTGTCGGTAGGTTTTCTGTGTGGTTTTGTCTCTTCGAGGGAAGTGATAAATTCATTTAATTCTTTTTCGAACTTCTCTTGTTCAGCGGCATCCATCTCTTTGGGATGGACGAAAAGCGTGAAGAGCTTAGGAATTGCGAATGTTCCTAAAATAAGAACGACAAGGATGATAATGCCTTGTCGTTCGGTTTTAGTGAAATAAAAAAAGTCTTTCCACATTATAGTTTGATGAATCCTAATTCGTTGATAAATATCAGTGTGATGGCAACCGGGGCGATATATTTCAATATGAAAATGATTAGTTTATACACGGGAACTTTCAATGAACCGTCATTTGTAATCTCCGACCATACTACTTTCTTGTCGAGATACCATCCCGTGAAGAGGGAGATACACAATCCGCCGAGCGGCAACATGATTTTAGCTGTAATAAAGTCGAAGAGGTCGAACGTTCCCAGTCCAAAGACCGTGAATCCTTTTGTGACTCCCAGTGACAAGGAACAGAATATTCCCAGAAATATACATCCACCGGTGACCAGCCTTGCCGCTTTTCCCCGGGAGAATTTGAACTCTTCGTGCAAATAAGCCGTCACCACTTCGTGCAGTGAAATGGTGGAAGTCAAGGCAGCCATTGCCAGCAGGGTATAGAACATCACAGAGAATATGTATGCTAATACGGGTACTCCGCTAAACGCCTGTTGGAATACATTAGGCAGCGTAATGAAGATAAGACTCGGCCCAGAACCGGGTTGGATGCCTACGGAGAAAGCTGCCGGAAAGATGATAAAGCCCGCCAATATGGCTACAAGAGTGTCAATGATGCCTACGCTGAATGCGGTTTTAGTCAGATTGGTTTCTTTACTGAAATAGGAAGCATAAGTACAAAGGCAACCCATTCCCAAGCTAAGGGAGAAGAAGGCTTGTCCCATCGCGCTAAGGAATACATTCCCGTCCACTTTGCTGAAATCCGGTTTCAGCAGAAACTCGATACCTGCACCGGCTCCCGGCAGAGAGACTGAACAGACTACCAGTATGAGTATAATAATAAATAAGGTAGGCATCATAATCTTGGAAGATTTCTCGATGCCTTTTTCTACTCCTTTTACGATGATAAAATGAGTAACCAGCAAGAAAGCCACCAACCATACCACGGGGCGCCAGGGGTTACTGGAGAAATCTTGGAAAGAAGTAATGAACTCATTGGGCGTTTTACCGGCAAAGCCATTCGTGACGGCTTCAAAAACATATTCAAGTGTCCATCCTGCCACTACTGAATAATAACTGAGTATCAGGAAGCCTGCTAATACGCCCATGCGCCCTACCCAACGCCAATGTGTTCCGGGAGCGAGTTTTTGATAGGCGCCTGCGGTGTTTGCTCTCGAACGGCGTCCTATAAGAAACTCGGCAATCAAAATGGGAAGTCCGAGAAGAAGCACACAGCCTAAATAAATCAAAATAAAAGCCGCACCCCCATGATTTCCTGTCTCATAAGGGAATCTCCATATATTGCCCAATCCTACTGCCGAGCCGGCGGAAGCAAGTATTACGCCTAATTTACTGCCGAAGTTCGCTCTATCATTTTTCGTCATAAATCTTGTTTTATCTTACAAATCGTTATAAATGTACGTATGAAAGTGCAAATATAGAAAATGATACTTATATTTGCATCGAATCTGTAATTTTATTTAGTTATGCTATCTTATATTAAGAAATATCCCGTTTCACTTTTTATCATATTGACTGTGATTTACCTGTCGTTCTTCAAGCCGCCCAAGACGGATTTGAATGAGATTCCCAACTTGGACAAGTTAGTTCATATTTGTATGTATTTCGGTATGTCGGGAATGTTATGGTTAGAATTTTTGCGGGCGCACCGCAGGGATAATGCTCCTATGTGGCATGCTTGGGTAGGTGCCTTCGTTTGCCCTGTGCTTTTCAGTGGTTGTGTGGAGTTGTTGCAAGAATACTGTACCAGTTATCGTGGTGGGGATTGGATGGACTTTGCAGCCAATTCTACGGGAGCGATTTTGGCGAGTTTACTTGCCTATTATGTGGTACGACCGAGAATAAATAAAAAAGAGAATGCGCCAAGAAGATAGTATTTACTTCTTTTTGACGCATTCTCTTTTCATTTTATAGTATTTTGCTTCTAATTATTCCACTGTTTATAAGTGTTCTACTGTCGAACTGAGTTTGATGCCGTTGGAACCTTTGATGAGAATGGTGTATCCTTTCGGTTTATTAGTTTCCAGTTCTTTGATGACTTCCTGCACATTGGCATAAGTCTTGAAGGAATGTTGTGCGGCTGCGAACTGTTCGCCTACAAGCCAGACTTTCTCAAAACCGTTCTCCTTGATGTAATCCACAATCTTTTGGTGTTCGGCTGCACTTTCGGCACCGAGTTCTCTCATATCTCCCAATAGGAGCATCTTATGGGGAACAGTCATGTTACGGAAGTTTTGCAGGGCAGCCATCATGCTGGTCGGATTTGCATTGTATGCGTCAATAATCAACGTGTTGTCTTCTGTCTTTTTGAGTTGGGAGCGGTTGTTTTGTGGTGTATATTCTGCCAGGGCTTCGTCAATCTTTTGTGCTTCCACTCCGAAGAAACGTCCGATAGTAATGGCAGCCAGGGCATTCGGGAAATTATATTCGCCGATAAGCTGTGTGCGGACTTGGTGAATCTCTCCGTCTTTGCCCGCTTTCCATTCGAAAGTAAGATAAGGGGAATTATCCGTGATGTGTCCGTTGACATACAAATCATCCTGCGTACCGTAAGAAATGAGGTTCAATCCACCGGCTATATTCATTAAATACGAATTGTCGTGATGGATGAAAACGGTGGAATCACTTTTGGGACGAAGGAAGTCATAGAGTTCTCCTTTCGTCTTGATAACTCCCTCGAAAGAGCCGAATCCTTCCAAGTGAGCTTTACCCACATTGGTGATAATACCATAATCCGGTTCGGCTATTCCGCAAAGGAACTTGATTTCTCCCTGATGATTGGCTCCCATTTCAATAACGGCGAGGTCATGTTCCGGTTTCAACCGGAGCAAAGTCGTGGGCACGCCGATGTGATTGTTGAGGTTACCTGATGTATAAAGAACATTGTGTGCTTTGCAAAGAACCGAGGAAATTAATTCCTTGGTAGTCGTTTTCCCGTTTGTTCCGGTGATACCAATCACACGTGTACCGAGTTGGCGGCGATGGTAGTTGGCAAGTTGTTGCATGGTTTGCAGGCAGTCGTCTACAAGTATATATCGCCGGTCGCCTTCTACGGCATATTCAGCTTCATCGACAATGGCGTATGCACACCCTGAATCCAACGCTAACTTGGCAAATGCATTACCGTTGAATGACTCGCCTTTCAAGGCGATAAACAAAGAACCGTCCGGGCAGTTCCGGCTATCAGTAGTGACTGATTGGCACTCTTGGAAAATTTGGTAAAGAGCAGTAAGTTTCATAACCTGAACTTTAATTTAAAACGCTGCAAAGATAGGCTATTCTTTCGGATTTGGCAGGAGTTCGGACTGTTTTTTACTTAGACATAAACCAGAGGTAAAGTCAGTACTATCCGGCATCCACCAGTGTACGAAGAGTCTATCCGCAGACTGCCGCCCAATTTCTCAACAATCCCCCGGCTGATGGGAAGTCCTAGCCCGGTTCCCTGTGTGAAAGAGTCCGCTTTGTAGAAACGGGAGAATACCACATTCTGCTGTTCTTCCGGGATACCGATTCCGGTATCGGTTACAGTGATTTCCAACTTCTTTTCTGCTTCCAATACAGAATAAGCAATGCGGATACTGCCGTTAGTCGTGAATTTGGCAGCATTATGCGCCAGATTATTCAGCGCTTGCGAGACGCGTTCGGGATTACTGAGAATAAACAGATACTCCCTTTCCAATTCAAGAAAGACTTCCACCCCTTGCTGCCTGTTATCTTTGGCTACTTCATATGCAAGTTGACAGATCGTATTTATATCCGTTTCAGTGTTTGCGGGAAGCTCGTCATATTGATCCAATTCTGATAGGGTAAGTACGTCAGTGACCAGGCGAAGCAAGTCATTACTGTTACTCTTGATGATATTGACAAACTCCTGGGTTTCCGGGCTGTTGCTGTAATGGTCATTCAACACTTGTGAGAAGCCTATGATAGAATTGAGCGGCGTGCGGATTTCGTGTGACATACTTTGGATGAATGTCGTTTTCATCCGGCTGTTCGCTTCAGCTATATCCCGGGCTTTGCGTAATTCTTCCCGTGACACCGTTAGTTCTTCGTTACTGGTCTTCAGTTCCGCTTCCGAAACTTTCAGTTTGCGGTTCAGGAAGTTCTCCCTGTACAGGAACATGAATACAATACCCAGTACGATAACCAATGAAATAATCAGCGTTGTTTTATTATGTATCTCTTTTTCCTGTGCCTGGAGCATAAGCTCCTTCTTTTCGGAATTGAGCTTCTCCACATTGAGCAAAGTGGCGAACTCGCTGCTGGCCATTTGCTCATTGGTTATTTTTAATGAGTCTTCGGCCTTGATATACATTTGCAGGTATTTGACAGCCTGGTTCATGTTGCCCATGTCACTGTATATTTCTCCTTTCGTGCGGTAGTGGCTGCTGTTAAGCGCGCTTTCGCTAAGGCGTTGTTCTTCCATTTCCTGCCTGTCGGCGGCTTCCAGGGCTTTCTGATACTGTTTGGTCTGCTTGTAGTAAAGGCATTCCATGTTGTAGAGCCTTTTCTTGATAGATTCCAGTCTCTTGTCCTGCTCAAACTCCTGTTTACATTCCTGTAATATATTCCCGGCAGCCGGGAAATTCTCGAATTTGCTATAATAGTTGATAAACTCCAGTTTCGCGGTAGTCTTTTGAATAGGAGAGTTGGCGGTTTCGATGGATTTTTCCAGCGCTTCCAATGCCTCTTCGGGCTTATCCTGATTGATATAGTAATTGGCTATTTGAGTATAAGTCTGAGAAATATTATAGTTCTCGAGCTTATATTTCCCGGTCAGTTCGATTTCTTTCAGACGCCATTCGCAGGCCATGCCATCCAGCCTTTTGACGGTGTAGATTTGCGACATGATATTATAGCAACGGGACAACCCTGTCTTGTCGTCCTCGTCCTGCGCTTCTTTCAGCATTTTTTGTGCTTCGTAAAGTGCCAGGTTGGGTCTGCCTGTTTTCAGATAATAGGTGATGAGCCTGTTGGCCCATGCGAAATAATAATATTTGGGTTGGCGGGTAGCCCGGGCGAACTCCTTCACCTTGTCGGTGTAGAAGATAACACTGTCTTCCTGCGTCCCCTGAAAATAATAATAGTCCAATCGGGTAGCAATGGCTACTGCCTGCATGCGTATGTCATGCTGTTCGGCAGCCATATTGAACAAGGTGTCAGACATGCCGAGCACAACAGGTTCCAACAAGTATTCCTGGCAACGCTGATAATATTCATACAGAGTAGAATCAACGTTAAATGTTTCGGCCTCTTTTTGAGCTTTGGCGGAAGCTGTCAAGAACAAAAGGGAAAAAATAAATCCTACGCGAATGAGGGGTGATCGGCACATGGTATGAATTTTTCGGTTTCTTCTATTGATTGCAAATATACGTTTATTTATTATTTTTAGTGCAATACTTGCTTTTTTTATCTACATTTGTAGGCAATCTAAAAGGAATAGTATCAATGATGAAACCTGTATCTCCTATTTATATAAATGTAAAAGGGCGGTTGCTCGACCTCGCTACTCCGCAGGTGATGGGTATTTTGAATGTAACTCCCGATTCTTTTTATTCCGGCAGCCGGATGCAGACCGAAGAGGACATTGCAGCCCGTGCCCGGCAAATCATTGACGAAGGTGCTTCCATTATTGATATAGGGGCTTATTCTTCCCGTCCCAACGCCGAACATATCTCTGCCGAAGAAGAAATGCGCAGGCTTCGCACCGGACTGGAAATCCTGAACCGTAACCACCCGGACGCTATCGTTTCCGTAGACACTTTCCGCGCCGATGTGGCGGAACAATGTGTGAAGGAATACGGAGTAGCCATCATCAATGACATAGCTGCCGGTGAGATGGACGACCGGATGTTCCATACAGTAGCCGGACTGGGCGTGCCCTATATCATGATGCATATGCAGGGAACACCGCAAAGTATGCAGAAAGAACCTCATTACGACAATCTGATAAAAGAAGTCTTTCTGTATTTCGCCCGCAAAGTGCAGCAACTCCGTGACTTGGGAGCAAAAGACATTATCCTTGACCCTGGCTTCGGTTTCGGCAAAACATTGGAGCATAATTATGAACTGATGGCACACCTCGAAGAATTCAGTGTTTTCGAGCTCCCGCTCCTCGTCGGAGTATCCCGGAAATCCATGATTTATAAATTATTGGGCGGAACTCCGCAAGATTCGTTGAATGGGACAACTATCCTGGATACTGTTGCGTTAATGAAAGGAGCGCATATTCTCCGGGTGCATGATGTACGCGAAGCAGTAGAAGCCGTCCGAATCACGGAAAAGATAAAAAAAGAAAGTTCATATAGCAAATAAAAGAAGATAGCATGTTTTTTGAATTTGGCATAAAAGATTTTATTGATATTCTGCTGGTAGCTTTGCTGTTGTACTATACCTACAAACTGATGAAAGCGTCCGGTTCCATCAAGGTTTTCACCGGCATCCTTGTCTTTATCCTGATTTGGCTCGTCGTGACTCAGGTACTGGAAATGAAACTGCTCGGCTCCATCTTCGACACATTGATGAATGTGGGTGTGATAGCCTTGATTGTCCTTTTCCAGGATGAGATACGCCGTTTCTTACTGACCTTGGGCTCTCATCGCCATGTCAGCGCATTAGCCCGTCTTTTCAACGGCTCGAAGAAAGAAGCTCTGAAGCACGACGACATCATGCCGGTAGTAATGGCATGTCTGAGTATGGGCAAGCAAAAGGTCGGTGCATTGATTGTCATTGAACATAATGTCCCCTTAGACGAAATCATCCGTACAGGTGAAGTAATCGACGCGGCAATCAACCAACGCCTGATTGAAAACATATTCTTCAAGAACAGTCCTCTGCATGACGGCGCGATGGTTATCAGTAAGAAACGTATCAAAGCGGCAGGATGTATCCTTCCTGTATCCCATGACTTGAATATCCCCAAAGAATTAGGATTGCGTCACCGTGCAGCTATGGGAATCTCGCAGCAGTCGGATGCCCATGCCATCATTGTTTCTGAAGAAACGGGCGGAATCTCCGTGGCTTATCGCGGACAATTCTATCTCCGCCTGAATGCGGAAGAACTGGAAAGCCTGCTGACAAAGGAAAACTGATTTTAGCTACGAAAACGGCAATGGTCAAAAGATGATGGTCATTTTATGACCATCATCTTTTGACCATTGCCGTTTTCTGTCTATAAAAAGCTATTTTGCTTTATTTCCAACCCTTTTTGAACGATAATTATGCCCTCTCATTTAGGTGAATCGCCTACCTTTGCCGTATACTATTAAAATTCTATTTGAATAAACCATGAAAAACAGATTGATTGCTTTACTGGTACTTTTTACAGTCATTATCTTTAGTAGTGCACAGGCACAGACTACTGCCCGCAAGTTCGAGGCCGGTAAGAACACATTCTTGCTGGACGGCAAACCATTTGTGGTGAAAGCGGCCGAGCTGCATTACACCCGTATCCCGCAAGCATATTGGGATCATCGTATCGAAATGTGCAAGGCGTTGGGGATGAATACGATTTGTATCTATATCTTTTGGAATATCCACGAACAGGAAGAAGGCAAATTCGACTTCTCCGGTCAGAATGATATTGCCGCTTTCTGTCGTACCGCACAGAAACATGGCATGTATGTCATTGTCCGTCCCGGCCCGTATGTATGTGCGGAGTGGGAGATGGGCGGACTTCCCTGGTGGCTGCTGAAGAAAAAAGACGTGGCATTGCGCACGCTCGACCCTTATTATATGGAACGTGTAGGCATCTTTATGAAAGAAGTCGGCAAGCAACTGGCTCCGCTGCAAGTAAATAAAGGCGGTAATATCATCATGGTACAGGTGGAAAATGAATATGGTTCTTATGGGACAGACAAGCCCTACGTATCTGCCGTGCGTGATTTAGTCCGCGAATCGGGTTTCACCGATGTGCCCTTGTTCCAATGCGACTGGAGCAGTAACTTTACCAACAATGCGCTTGACGACCTGATTTGGACAGTGAACTTCGGGACAGGAGCCAATATCGACCAGCAATTCAAGAAACTCAAAGAGCTTCGCCCCGAAACTCCCCTGATGTGCAGTGAATTTTGGAGCGGCTGGTTCGACCACTGGGGACGCAAACATGAAACGCGTCCTGCCAAGGATATGGTACAAGGTATCAAGGATATGCTCGACCGCAATATCTCTTTCAGTCTCTATATGACTCACGGTGGAACAACCTTCGGTCATTGGGGCGGTGCCAACAATCCGGCTTATTCTGCCATGTGCAGTTCTTATGATTATGATGCGCCAATCAGCGAACCCGGTTGGACGACAGAGAAATACTTCCTATTGCGTGACTTGCTGAAAAACTATCTCCCGGCTGGTGAAACATTGCCGGAAGCTCCCGCTGCATTGCCTGTAATAGAGATTCCCGAATTTCACTTTACGAAAGTGGCTCCACTTTTCTCTAACCTGCCGGAAGCGAAACACTCGGTGGATATTCAACCGATGGAGCAGTTCGACCAAGGCTGGGGAACAATCTTGTATCGCACAACTCTGCCTGAAACTACTGCCGCAGGCACAACCTTGAAGATTACAGAAGTGCACGACTGGGCACAGATATATGCCGACGGCAAGCTCCTGGCTCGTTTAGACCGTCGCAAAGGAGAGTTTACAACCCCGCTTCCCGTACTGAAGAAAGGTACGCAACTGGATATTCTTGTTGAAGCGATGGGACGTGTCAACTTTGACAAATCCATCCATGACCGTAAAGGCATTACAGAAAAGGTGGAACTGATTTCGGGCGGCCGGACTAAAGAACTGAAAAACTGGACAGTATATAACTTCCCGGTAGATTACTCTTTTATTAAAGACAAGAACTATCAGGATACTAAGGCACTGCCTACTATGCCTGCTTATTATAAGGCTACCTTTAAACTGGATAAAGTCGGAGATACCTTCCTCGATATGAGCACATGGGGCAAAGGCATGGTTTGGGTGAACGGTCATGCAATGGGGCGCTTTTGGGAAATCGGTCCACAGCAAACACTCTTCATGCCGGGCTGTTGGCTGAAAGAAGGGGAAAACGAGATATTGGTCTTAGACCTGAAAGGTCCTGCAAAAGCCTCTATCAAAGGCTTGAAGAAGCCTATCCTCGACGTACTTCGCGAAAAAGCACCGGAAACACACCGCAAAGAGGGTGAGAAACTGAACTTGTCCGGCGAGAAAGTTGTGCACGAAGGAGTATTTACTCCGGGCAACGGATGGCAGGAAGTACGCTTTAGCGCTCCGGTGAAAGGACGTTTCTTCTGTCTCGAAGCATTGTCTCCACAAGCGAATGATAACATTGCCGCCATTGCTGAACTAGATGTTCTGGGCGCGGACGGCAAGCCTGTATCCCGTGAACATTGGAAGATTCGTTACGCTGACAGCGAAGAGACACGTAGCGGCAACCGTACAGCCGATAAGGTATTCGACTTGCAGGAGTCTACTTTCTGGATGACGGTGGATAATGTGGCTTATCCCCACCAACTGGTGATTGACTTGAGCAAAGTGGAAACGGTGACAGGCTTCCGTTATCTCCCCCGTGCCGAAAAGAATTATCCGGGCATGATTAAGGAATATCGTGTGTATGTGAAACTTGCGGACTTCAAATACTAATCATCATAGACTAAGCATTGAATATTACATGAGTATGAAGAAATATACCACCCTTTTGGCACTCCTTCTTATAGGAGTGCTGACTGGCTATTGCCAGCAATCCGCCTACCTGTTTGTTTACTTCACCGGAAATAAGATGAGTGAAGAAGCCATTCGGATGGGCGTCAGCCTTGACGGATATAATTATAAAGCGCTGAATGGCAATCGGCCGATACTCGATTCCCGTGTGATAAGCTCTACGGGCGGAGTACGCGACCCCCATATCCTACGTTGTGAGGATGGCAAGACATTCTATATGGTCGTTACCGACATGGTATCCGGGAACGGATGGGATTCCAATCGTGCCATGGTACTGTTGAAATCGAAAGACCTGGTGCACTGGACTTCCAATATTATAAATATTCAAAAGAAATATCCTGCTCAGGAAAACTTGAAGCGTGTTTGGGCTCCACAAACCGTCTATGACAAGGAAGCCGGAAAATATATGGTATATTGGTCAATGAAACATGGCAACGGCGCAGATATTATTTATTATGCATACGCCAATAAGGACTTTACCGACCTCGAAGGCGAACCGAAACCCTTGTTTTTGCCGAAGAACAGGAAGTCATGTATTGACGGCGACATTATCTACAAAGACGGGCTTTATCACCTGTTCTATAAGACGGAAGGGGATGGCAATGGAATCAAAAAAGCGACTACCGCCTCTCTGACTTCCGGACAATGGACGGAATCGGATGATTATAAACAGCAGACAAAAGAAGCTGTGGAAGGTGCAGGCATCTTCCCGCTGATAGGTTCGGACAAATATATTCTGATGTACGATGTATATATGAAAGGCAAATACCAGTTTACGGAAAGTACCGACCTCGAAAACTTCAAAGTGATAGACCATGCCGTCAGCATGGATTTCCACCCACGTCACGGCACAGTGATACCCATCACCGAAAAAGAACTGAAACGCCTGTACAAAGCCTACGGCACACCGCAGTTCTGATACTGGAAAATCATACATAATACTGTAAAGGTGTACAAATTAATATTGTTCGCTTGTTTCTCATACGCTTTTGAATAATAATTGGTAATTTTACACTTAAAAAAGGTTTGTTAGAATGATGAAAATCTTATCTTTGCGATTGATAATCTTAATGACGCGTATACCATGAGAAAATTATTCCTACTGTCAGTTGTCTTGTTTTTGTCGTTTCCACAGGTCACTTTAGCTGCCATCAGAGAAACGACGAGTATCCCTGATTCAGTCTACCTTTTTTCGTATGCTACTTCCGGTGACGACGGACGCAGCGGACTTCGTTTCGCTTGGAGCATGGATAAGGAAAATTGGTTTGAAGTCGGTCGCAATTACGGCTATCTCCGTTGCGATTATAGCCGTTGGGGTTCACAGAAAAAGATGCTCGACCCTAATTTGAAGCAATCGCCCGACGGCGAATGGCTTTGCACCTGGAAGCTGAACAATCACGATGGATACGGACAAGCCACATCAAAAGACCTGATTTACTGGACTAGCCAACAATATCCCCGTATCACACCCGACTTCGACGGAACGCGAGTGAAAGCGACCGTTGCCGGCGAAGAACAAAAAGGAACTGTCAACCGAGTGGCATGGACGTTGGTAGACGGATTGAATAAGAACTATGAATGGAATCAATACCGGAATACCCTTCATGCGGAACGACCCGTTCAGGATGCCGAACGTTTCGCCGGATTAAAACCCGTAAAAGCCACAGTTACCGTACAGCCGGAGCGTGCAAAAGCCATTAGCGACCTGCTACTGGGAACTTTCTTTGAAGATATTAATTATTCGGCGGATGGCGGACTTTATGCCGAACTGATTCAGAACCGTGACTTCGAATACACTCCTTCCGACCGGGAAGGGGATAAAAGCTGGAACAGTACGCACTCCTGGACATTGAAAGGGGATAAAGCGACTTTCACGATTGATACGGTCGTTCCTATACACCGGAATAACCCGCATTATGCCGTGTTGGCAATAGAACGCCCCGGTGCAGCATTGGCAAACACCGGCTTTGATGAAATCGCATTAAACGGCGGAGAGAAATACGACTTCTCTGTCTTTGCCCGTGTGCCGCAAGGTACATCCAATAAACTACAGATTCGCCTGGTAGACGACGAAGGAAACATCTGCGGAGAAACATCCCTGAATATATCTTCCCGCCAATGGAAAACCTATAGAGCCGTGATAACTGCCAAAACCACTGCCGATACCCATCTTGAAATTATCCCTCAATCGGCAGGCGAATTGCACCTGGATATGATTTCCTTATTCCCGCAAAACACGTTCAAAGGACGTAAGAACGGGCTTCGCAAAGACCTGGCGCAAGTATTGGCGGATATTCATCCCCGCTTCATCCGTTTTCCCGGTGGCTGTGTGGCTCATGGCGACGGACTGAAAAACATTTATCAATGGAAAAACACCGTCGGCCCTCTCGAAGCACGCAAGGCGCAACGTAACCTTTGGGGCTATCATCAAAGCATGGGACTGGGGTATTACGAATATTTCCAGTTCTGCGAAGATATTGGTGCTGAACCGCTTCCGGTACTTGCAGCCGGTGTACCTTGTCAGAACTCTGCCTGCCACGGTGATTTGAGAGGCGGTCAGCAAGGCGGTATCCCGATGGACGAGATGGGTGCTTATATTCAGGATATTCTTGACCTGATAGAATGGGCGAACGGTGACGCCAAAAAGACAAAATGGGGAAAAGTACGTGCCGAAGCCGGACATCCGAAACCCTTCAATCTGAAATATCTCGGAATCGGTAATGAAGACCTTATCACCGATATTTTCGAGGAACGATTTACGATGATATTCAATGCCATCAAGGAGAAACACCCTGAAATAACAGTCATAGGTACAGTCGGACCCTTCAATGAAGGCACAGATTATGTGGAAGGTTGGAAATTGGCGGATAAATTAGGTATCCCGATGGTAGACGAACATTACTACCAGTCTCCGGGATGGTTCCTGCACAATCAGGACTTCTATGACAAGTACGACCGCAACAAAAAGACGAAAGTTTACCTGGGTGAATATGCCACTCATATCCCCGGACGAAAGGCAAACATCGAAACCGCATTGACAGAAGCACTCTATCTGACTGCTTTGGAACGTAACGGCGACGTGGTACACATGACTTCCTACGCCCCGCTATTGGCAAAAGAGAAACATATCCAATGGAGTCCCGATTTAATCTATTTCAATAACCGGGAAGTGAAACCTACCACCGGATACTACGTGCAGAAACTCTACGGGCAGAATGCCGGAAATGAATATCTGCCGTCCAGGATTGTGCTTGACAATAAAGAGGATAAAGTACAGAAACGCTTTGCTTCCTCTATCGTTCGTGACTCGGCAAGCGGAGATGTGATTGTGAAGTTAGTCAACCTGCTTCCCGTAGAGATTAATACAAGTGTAGACCTCACCGGAACAGGCATCGTACAATCTTCGGCCAAAAGAACCGTATTGACAGGCAAGCTGGCAGATACTCCGTTGCCTGTGGAAGATACAATGGAAGTAGCTGAAAAATTCGACTACCAGTTGCCCGCTTATTCTTTTACAGTGATTCGGATAAAAAAGGCAAATGAGAAATCTTCACAACATAATGAGAAATCGTCACAACATAAATAATCAGAAACAATGGTTCATATGAAGAAAATTATAGGCACCTTATTGGCAAGTTTTTGTCTGACTCCCCTGATGGCACAGGACGTAGTTGTGAAAGGCCCGGATGAGAAACTGCAATTAGTAGTATTTACTTCCCCCACAGAAAAGCCAACTTATTCCGTCACCTACAACGGAAAGACAATGCTGGAAAAATCTCCTTTGGGCATGAACACCAATATCGGTGACTTCTCCAAAGGAATGAAACTGACAGGACACGCCGTCAGCCCGATTGATACCATCTATCATCAGAATCGTATCAAAACCTCTCAAATCCATAATCAGGCGAACGAACTGATTTGCAATTTTGAGAACCCGAAAGGACAGAAGATGAACGTAGTCTTTCGTGTCAGCAACAACGATGTAGCTTTCCGCTATACCCTGCCCCGTCAGGATGGAAAAGGAAGCGTGACTGTCAATGCCGAAGAAACCGGATTCCGTTTCCCGCAGCAAACTACCACCTTCATGTGTCCGCAAAGCGACGCCATGATAGGATGGAAACGTACAAAACCCAGTTATGAAGAAGAATACAAAGCCGACGCACCTATGGGCGAACGTTCCCAATACGGACACGGATACACTTTCCCTTGTCTGTTTCGTGTAGGTGATGATGGTTGGGTATTAGTCAGTGAAACAGGTGTGGACAGCCGTTACTGCGGTTCGCGTTTGAGCGACGTAAGTGAAGGAAACCTATACACCGTCGCCTTCCCGATGGCAGAAGAAAACAATGGGAACGGAACAACTTCCCCGGCATTCGCGCTTCCCGGCGCTACTCCCTGGCGTACTATTACCGTTGGCGAAACCCTGAAACCGATAGTCGAGACTACGGTTGCCTGGGATGTAGTAACTCCCCTCTACGAAACGAAGCATGATTATCGTTTCGGACGCGGCACATGGAGTTGGATTCTTTGGCAGGATGACAGTATCAATTATGAAGACCAGGTTCGCTATATAGATTTTGCCGCCTCTATGGGATATGAATATGCACTAATTGATAACTGGTGGGATACGCGCATCGGACGTGACCGGATGAAATCTTTGATAGAATATGCTCGTGGCAAAGGCGTAGAACTGTTTTTATGGTATAGTTCTTCCGGCTATTGGAATGATATAGAACAAGGGCCTGTCAACCATATGGATAACGCCATCATCCGCAAGCGTGAAATGAAATGGCTGCAAAGCCTTGGAGTGAAAGGAATCAAGGTCGATTTCTTCGGTGGCGACAAACAGGAAACGATGCGTCTGTATGAAGACATCCTCAGTGATGCAGACGACCACGGACTGATGGTTATCTTCCACGGCTGTACCATCCCTCGCGGTTGGGAGCGTATGTATCCGAACTACGTAGGAAGCGAAGCGGTGCTGGCTTCTGAGAATATGGTTTTCAACCAGCACTTCTGTGACGAAGAGGCCTTTAATACCTGCCTGCATCCGTTTATCCGCAATGCGATAGGCAGTATGGAATTTGGCGGTTGCTTCCTGAACAAACGTCTGAACCGTAATAACGACGGCGGTACGACCCGCCGCACTACTGATATATTCCAGTTGGCTACCACCGTATTGTTCCAAAATCCTGTTCAGAACTTCGCCCTTGCTCCGAATAACCTGAATGACGTTTCTTCTGTCTGCATGGATTTTATGAAAGCAGTTCCCACCACATGGGATGAAACACGTTTCATCGACGGCTATCCCGGCAAATATGTAGTCCTGGCTCGTCGTCACGGTGACACCTGGTATCTGGCTGCTGTAAATGCAGGGAAAGAGCCTTTGAAATTGAGACTGGATTTGGACATGTTTGCCGGAAAAACGGTATCCCTGTATAAGGATGACAAAAAAGGAGAACCGCAGCTTGTTCCTTTGAGAGTGAAAGAGAACCGAAAAGTACAATTAGAAGTTTGTCCTCAAGGGGGCATTGTATTGGTGAATAATTAAATCTCAGAGAAATAGCTTTTTACTACGGTTTTGAACAAATTTCGACCTTTTACATAGGGTTTAAAAAAACAATTTTATCTGCCATCTGCAACGCTTTAAAGTGATTATTATCAGAGATGTATAACGGTTTTGTTGCAGATGGCAGATAAATTTTGTTTTTTAAACTTTGTGTAGAAAAGATGGAAGTCTGTTCAAAGCCGCACTGTTGTGTAACTGAAATTCCCATTTAGCTCATAACCGTGAAAAAAGGAATGAGAAATTGTGACGTAGCCTGGTTACCTTGATAGGCAATAATCTAAAAACAGACAAAAAAGAATGATAATTCTCTCATTAAATAAATAAAAGTGTTTATTTTTGTTGCAATAAAACTACAAACGTACTTTATGAAAAACAAACGATGCGTAAATATTGTTAATAAAAAGATTATACTTCTTTTATTTTTACTCTGCATACAACTTTCTGCTGCATTGCGTGCATCAGGAGACGACCTTGCCGCTAATCTGAAATTCAAGCGGTTTCCTGCCTTGAATAATCTGCCGTCGGACGAAATACAAAAAATATATCAGGATAAAGATGGATTTGTCTGGCTGGCAAGTCGTTATGGCTTCTATCAATATGACGGTTATGAAACGACTTTGTATAAATCAAACCTGTATACTCCAGGATTGCTGACTAATAATAATATCCTCTGTTTGGTGGACGACTATGACCATAACTTGTGGGTAGGTACGCAGGAAGGTTTGAATATATTGAATAAGAAAACCGGAGAAATAAAGAAAATACTATCCCCCGTCATTCCGAACAATGTAATATCTTGTCTGTTGGTGATGCGTGACCATTCCGTCTGGCTGGGTACGGATTCCGGATTGTGTAAGTATGATGCTGAAAATGGCACGTTTGTGGTTTATAACCGGGAATTGACCGGAGGAGTGCTGGATTATACCGCTATTAAATCATTGCTGGAAGATTCGGAGGGGGATTTGTGGATAGGTACTTGGTCATCGGGGTTATATAGATATGTCCCTTCCACCGGAAAGTTTTATGCTTATCCTACCATGAATGAACGTAATTCTGCACATGTCATTTATGAAGATACAAATAAGAATATTTGGGTAGGCAGTTGGAACTGCGGGCTTTTTAAACTTGATAATCCGAAAAACCTCAGTACGGTGTCCTACGTAAATTATCGGCATAAGGCAGGCGATGGTACAAGTTTGTCTGATGATATAGTATATGATATAAGTGAAGACCTGAATACCGGAACATTGTGGGTGGGTACACGTAGCGGATTGAGTATCATGGGAAAAGACGCTCCTGGTCGCTTTGTCAATTATAAGTCCCGCGGCTCCTCACACTATATCTTCTGTGATGAAATCAATACTATTCTACGCGATAAGGCGGGGATAATGTGGCTTGGTTCCATCGGCGGAGGGGTATTGGCGGCCGATACCAGTCAACCGATGTTTGCTTCCCACAGCCTGGATTTTGCGGATAATGATATCCCCATTACTTCCATACGTGCATTGTTTACGGATTCCGAACGTAATATTTGGATGGGGATTGGTACGTATGGGTTGGCTTGTATTGAATATACTACCGGCAAGTTGAAGTCTCATTCACAAATACCGGAGTTTGCAGGAATGACCGTTCCTACCGTATTCTCCGTAGTGCAACGACAGAATAGTGGGGATATTTGGTTTGGCACATACGATGGGGGGGGGTTCATCTATCGGAAGGGACGTAAAGTAGAGAATCTGACGGCTGAAAACTGCGAATTCGTGGGGAATTCTTGTGTTTCCGCACTTTATGAAGACGGACATGGCAACTGCTGGGTAGGAACCCGCGGTAGTTTAGGGGTATTGTTGGCTAATGGAAAGAGTTTCTTGTTTGGCCCCATGACATTCGCGGAAAAAACACGACTGGACTGGTTTTATGTGCGCGACATCATCACCGATAGTGAGAATAGTGTGTGGATAGCTACTTCAAACTACGGGCTGATTCATATTCAGGGAGATATTCATCAGCCTTCCACTTTGAAGTATGACAATTACAGCTTTTATAACGGAAAACTGACTACAAACAATGCGTTGTGCCTTTATAAAGACAAGACAGGACGTTTGTGGGTGGGGACAGAGGGCGGAGGTCTTTATCTCTATGACCGTCAGAATAACTGTTTTGAGGCGAAAAATCAGGAATATAATATCCCTGGTGATATGGTTGGTAGTATCGAAGAAGATAAGAATGGAAACTTATGGTTAGGAACCAATGCAGGATTGGTAAAGTTGGGCGCACAATCGCCAGGGCGGGATGCGGTAGTTCGCGTATATACTGAAGTTGATGGGCTGCAAGGAAATTTTTTCATTTCCCGGTCTGCTTGCAGCCGCGATGGCGAATTGTTTTTTGGAGGCTACAGGGGATATAACAGTTTTATTCCTGAAAATATGGAAGAAAAACAGAGAGATGTCTCGCTTGCAATCACCGATATTAAGATATTCAACCGTTCCATAACTTTGTTGCCACTGGATATGCAGCGGAAAATATCCCGGTTCACTCCGGCTTTCACTCAGAGAATAGAGCTACCTTACCAATACAATAATTTCAGTATCGAGTTTGCCACACTTACGTATAAGAATCCGGAACTGAACCGGTATGCCTATCAGTTGGAAGGATTTGATAAGAATTGGGTGTATACAAATTCGAACCGGCGTTTCGCTTACTATAATAACTTGAAGAGCGGAACTTATACGTTCCGTTTGAAGGCAACCGATGAGAATGGAATTTGGAGCGGCTATATCCGCGAACTGACAGTTGTGATACTTCCCCCGTTCTGGGCAACCTGGTGGGCGTATATCTTGTACGCACTGTTTGCTGCCGGAACGGTTTTCTGGCTCTTTCGAATCACTCGTAACCGTATTCTGTTGCAAAATGAGCTCCGGTTGCACGAAATAGAAAAGATGAAAGCGGAGGAATTGAATCATGCTAAATTGCAATTCTTTACCAATATAACCCATGAATTATTGACACCGCTCACTATCGTTTCTGCTACGGTGGACGAGCTTAAAGCACAAGCTCCCCAGCATACTGATCTGTTTGCGGTGATGTATAACAATATTCATCGGTTAATACGCTTGTTACAACAAATTTTGGAGTTTCGAAAAGCGGAAACAGGGAATTTAAAACTTCGGGTTTCTTCTGGAGACATAGCTGCTTTTGTGAGAAAGGAAACGGAAGGTTTTCAGCCTTTGATAAAGAAATCGAAAATACACTTTTCTGTATTGTGCAATCCGGATTCAATCATAGGATACTTTGATACGGATAAGTTGGATAAAATTTTATATAACCTGCTGTCTAATGCGGCAAAATATACAGTAGAGGGTGGTTTCATACAGGTGACGCTGTCATATGCGGAAGATAGAGACCATGTATTCCTGAAAGTCAAAGATAACGGTGAGGGCATTTCGCAGGAGAAGCAGAAAACTCTTTTTCAACGTTTTTATGAAGGCGACTATCGTAAGTTCAATACGATTGGGACAGGAATCGGCCTGTCGCTCACCAAAGATCTGGTAGAGCTGCATAAAGGTACTATTTCTGTAGAGAGCGAAAGCGGACAAGGCGCGGAGTTTATAGTGTGTATTCCTGTTGACCGCTCTTATTTCAGCGAAGACCAGATTGATGACGAGACTATTGTGCCGATACAGAAAACCGGGACTTATGCCGATGAGGAAGATGTGCAGACAAACGATGAGGCGGAAGTGGTGAAAAAGAAACATTCGGTGCTGGTGATAGAGGATAATGAAGAGTTGCTGCAACTCATGACAAGACTGTTGAAACGTGAATATAATGTATTTACAGCGGAAAACGGTAAGGAAGGGATTATTGTATTGGAAAATGAGGATATAGATTTGATCGTGTCTGATGTGATGATGCCCGAAATGGATGGGATCGAATTTTGTAAATACGTGAAAGGTAATCTGGAAATCAGTCATATTCCTGTGATACTGTTGACTGCCAAAAATAAGGAAGAAGATCGGGCGGAAGCTTATGAAGTGGGCGCGGATGCTTTTATCAGCAAACCCTTTAATCTGCCTGTGCTTTATGCGCGTATTCGTAATTTGTTGAAACATAAGGAAGGGCTGGTGCATGACTTCAAACATCAGTTGGTATTTGAATTGAAGGATCTGAATTATACAAGTCTGGATGAAGATTTCCTGCAACGGGCTATTGATTGTGTGAATGGTCATCTGGAAGATGCTGAATTTGATCAGCCGCAGTTTGCCGATGAAATGAAAACCAGTAAATCTACTTTGTATAAGAAACTTAAATCTTTGACAGGACTCAATACCTCAGCTTTTATTCGTAATGTTCGCTTGAAATCCGCCTGTCGGATTATGGAGGAGAAAGGTAGTAATATCCGTATTTCCGAATTGGCTTATGCGGTGGGATTCAACGATCCCAAATATTTCAGTTCTTGCTTTAAGAAAGAGTTCGGAATGTTGCCTTCCGAGTATATTGAACGATTTCTGACTGTTCCCCCCAGATAGGAGGCGAATCATTCATATTCTCAGGTCGAATTATCATTCGATTTGGTGGAGTAACTAAAATTCACCCTAAGATAAGTATTATTGGAGCCTTGCAGACAAGAGGGTTCTTACATTTGCATTGGTTTTTCTATACAGGCTATAGAATAACCTGTAGTTCATTTTATGTTTAATCTTAATATTTATACTAAATGGAAAAACAAAAGCAATTCCATGAAAGACAAGCGGGAAAGAAATGTCGGCTACTTCCGGTAGCGCTCTCCTTGTTTTTGTTTCTTTTGATTCCTCTGAAAGGATATGGAGACGAGAATCCCATATCAGAGGTGGTACAGCAAAACTCCAAAGTGACAGGCACGGTGGTGGATGCCAATGGTGAGCCTGTGATTGGTGCTAATGTTACGGTAGTGGGAACTACATTAGGAACCATTACCGATATAGACGGGCGTTTTTCTCTCAATGCGAATTCCGGTGCAAAAATAAAAATTAGTTTTATCGGTTACAAAGAAAAAGTGGTAACCATTAAGAAAGGTATTAGTCTCAATATAGTTTTGGAAGAAGATGCACAGTCATTGGGGGAAGTTCAGGTGGTAGCTTATGGTGTTCAGAAAAAAGTGTCCATCACGGGGGCTATTTCTTCTATGAAGGGAGATGACTTGTTGAAGACTCCGGCGGGATCTTTATCTAATGTATTGTCCGGGCAAATCACAGGTATTTCTTCCGTACAGTATTCCGGTGAGCCGGGAGCGGATGCAGCGGATATTTATGTGCGTGGTGTCGCTACATGGAACAATGCGAAACCGTTGATTCAGGTAGATGGTGTAGAACGGGATTTCTCGCAGATTGACCCGAATGAAATCGAGAGTGTGACTGTGCTCAAAGATGCTTCAGCTACGGCTGTATTCGGTGTGCGGGGTGCCAATGGTGTTATCTTGATTACGACCAAACGTGGGGCTGAAGGAAAGGCAAAGGTTTCTTTCTCCACGTCAGCCGGTGTCAATGTGCGGACAAAGGATCTGGAGTTTGCCAATTCCTACCAGTATGCTTCCTATTATAATATGATGAAGGTCAATGATGGCGGGGTAGCTACTTTTAGCGATGAACAACTGGAAACGTTCCGTAATCATTCTAATCCGTTGATATATCCGGATATTAATTGGATTGATTATTGTATGAATAAGGCTGCTTTTCAGTCTC